>Ga0160436_1000204_pt1 | contig 29093 bp, 18 predicted proteins | sample HID1973M_E0MG_FD_108264 | JGI IMG/M metagenome (GOLD analysis project Ga0160436, IMG submission 108264) | Enriched mosquito-associated microbial communities from UW Madison campus, WI, USA - HID1973M_E0 MG | ecosystem: Host-associated > Arthropoda: Insects > Digestive system > Unclassified ...
CTGGCCGAGCGCACAGCGAACCCCCAGCGGACCACCACTCGCCCCACCGTCGCCGACGTCACCGAGCGCGCCGTCGTCGGCGACGTGCACGCGTGGGTCGCCGCGGTCGCCCAGCTCACGCAGCCCGACGAGGTCGTGTGGTGCGACGGGTCCGAGCGCGCGGCGCTCATTGCCGAGATGGTGGACTCGGGCACGCTGCTGCCGCTGGACCCCGAGCTACGGCCTGGCTCCTACCTGGCCCGTTCCGACCCGGCCGACGTCGCGCGCGTCGAGTCACGCACGTTCATCTGCTCGTGCGACCAGGCCGACGCCGGACCCACCAACAACTGGCGCGAGCCGGCCGCCATGCGCACGGAGCTCGACGGCGTCTTCGCCGGGTCGATGCGCGGGCGCACGATGTACGTCGTCCCGTTCTCGATGGGGCCCGTCGGCGGCCCGATCTCGCAGCTCGGGGTGCAGGTCACCGACTCGCCGTACGTCGTCGTGAGCATGGGCGTCATGACGCGCGTGTCGTCGGCCGTCCGCGACCTCGTCGAGGCGGGCGCGGCCTTCGTGCCCGCCGTCCACTCGGTCGGCGCGCCGCTCGTCGGCGGTGCCGACGACGTCGCGTGGCCCTGCAACGAGACCAAGTACATCGCGCACTTCCCGGAGACCCGGGAGATCTGGTCGTTCGGGTCCGGCTACGGCGGCAACGCGCTGCTCGGCAAGAAGTGCTTCGCGCTGCGCATCGCGTCGGTGATGGGCCGCGACGAGGGCTGGCTGGCCGAGCACATGCTGCTGATCCGGCTGACGTCGCCGCAGGGCCGGCGCTACCACGTGGCCGCCGCGTTCCCGTCGGCGTGCGGCAAGACGAACCTCGCGATGCTGCGCCCCACGCTGCCGGGCTGGTCCGTGGAGACCATCGGCGACGACATCGCCTGGCTGCGCCCGGGACCGGACGGGTCGTTGCGTGCGATCAACCCGGAGGCCGGCTTCTTCGGTGTCGCGCCCGGCACCGGCGAGTCCACCAACCCGGCCGCCATCGAGACGTTGGCCCGCGACACCATCTTCACGAACGTGGCGCTCACGCCCGAGGGGGACGTGTGGTGGGAGGGTCTGACCGACGAGGCCCCGGCACACCTGACGGACTGGACAGGCGCCCCCTGGATGCCGGCCGACGGCGCCGCCGGTCGCCCCGCCGCCCACCCCAACAGCCGCTTCACGGTCGCCGCGGCCCAGTGCCCGACGATCGCCGACGGCTGGGACGACCCCGAGGGCGTTCCGCTCGACGCGATCGTCTTCGGTGGTCGTCGGGCCACCAACGTGCCCCTCGTCGCACAGGCCGAGAGCTGGGAGCACGGCGTGTTCCTGGGCGCGACCATCTCCTCGGAGCGGACCGCCGCCGCCGAGGGCGTGGTCGGCGAGCTGCGTCGCGACCCCTTCGCGATGATGCCGTTCTGCGGGTACGACATGGCCGACCACTGGGCGCACTGGCTGCGCGTCGGCGCGGAGCTCGACCCCGCTCGTCGGCCGCTCGTCTTCGGCGTCAACTGGTTCCGTAAGGACGACGACGGCCGCTTCATGTGGCCCGGCTTCGGGGAGAACGCCCGCGTGCTGGCGTGGATGGTGGCGCAGGTGGACCGCGCGCGCGGCGTCCGGACCGACGTCGGCGCCATCCCGAGCCCCGTCGGGCTGCTGCCCGCGCCGGGCGCGCTCGACGTCGACGGCCTCGACCTGGACCCCGCCACGCTCGCGGCACTGTTCGAGGTCGACCCCGACTCGTGGCTGCTCGAGGCCGACCTGACCGCCGAGTTCTTCGCGACGTTCGGCGACCGTGTCCCGCCCGCGCTGCGCACGCGCCTGGCGCACCTGCGCGAGGCCCTCGGCGAGCCGCCGGCCTGAGTCGGCTCCGCACCCGGCCGGTTCGCGGGTTCCTCGTCGACTCGCGTGGCAGAAGCCGCGAGCCGACGAGGAACCCGCGAGTCGTCGGCGCGCTCCACCGTCAGCGGGCGGCGGGTCGGCGCGCGCCTCGTCCGGCGGCGGTCGCGGTCGCGTGACACGGTGAAGGGAGCACGCACGACGAAGGAGCTGCCATGACCGACCAGCACGAGACCGACCTGCTCGACCGGGTGCCCGACGGCTTGTTCGTCGGCGGCGCATGGCGACCGGCGTCGGACGGCGCGACGCTCGAGGTGCGGGACCCGTCGACGAACACGGTGATCAAGACGATCGCGTCGGCGACGGTCGACGACGGCCTCGCCGCGCTGACGGCCGCCGACGACGCGTTCCCCGCCTGGGCTGCGACGCCCGCGCGCGAGCGCGGCGAGATCCTGCGTCGCGCGTTCGACCTGCTGCAGGAGCGGGCCGACGATGTCGCGCTGCTCATGACGATCGAGATGGGCAAGCCGCTGGCCGAGGCACGCGGTGAGGTCGCCTACGGCGGCGAGTTCCTGCGCTGGTTCAGCGAGGAGGCCGCGCGCGTCCAGGGTCGCTACGGCGCCAACCCCGAGGGCACCGGCCGCATGATCGTCACGCACCACGCCGTGGGCCCGTGCTTCCTCATCACCCCGTGGAACTTCCCGCTCGCCATGGCCACGCGCAAGATCGCGCCCGCGCTCGCGGCCGGCTGCACGGTGGTCATCAAGCCCGCGACGCTCACGCCGCTGACCACGCTGTACTTCGCCCAGCTGCTGGCGGACGCGGGTGTGCCGGACGGCGTCGTCAACGTGATCACGACGACGAACACCGGGCCGGTCTCCGAGGCGATCATCCGCGACCCGCGCCTGCGCAAGCTGTCGTTCACGGGCTCGACGCCGGTGGGCCAGAAGCTCCTCGCGCAGGCCGCGGACGGCGTGCTGCGCACCTCCATGGAGCTGGGCGGCAACGCGCCGTTCGTCGTCTTCGAGGACGCCGACCTGGACGCGGCCGTCGACGGCGCCATCGCCGCGAAGTTCCGCAACATCGGCCAGGCGTGCACCGCCGCCAACCGGTTCATCGTGCACCGCTCGGTGGCCGAGGCCTTTGCCCGCCGCGTGACCGAGCGCGTCGAGCAGTTCCGCACGGGCCGCGGCACCGAGGACGGCGTGACGATCGGCCCGCTCATCGACGACCGAGCGGTGGCGAAGACGGGCGCGCTCGTCGACGACGCCGTCGCGCGCGGCGCCTCGCTGCGCACGGGCGGCACCGCGATCGACGGACCCGGCACGTTCTACGCCGCCACCGTCCTGGCCGACGTGCCCGACGGCGCCGACATCCTGCGCGAGGAGATCTTCGGTCCCGTGCTGGCCATCGTCCCGTTCGACGACGAGAACGACGCGGTCCGCATCGCCAACGACACCGAGTACGGCCTGGTGTCCTACGTCTACACGCGGGACCTGGCGCGCGGGCAGCGCATGATCGAGCGGCTGGCCACCGGGATGATGGGGCTCAACGTGGGCGTCGTGTCCAACGCGGCCGCGCCGTTCGGCGGCTGGAACATGTCCGGGCTGGGCCGCGAGGGCGGCGCCGAGGGCATCCACGAGTACCTGCAGACGAAGTACACGCTGACCGCGAACCCGTTCGCGTGACGATCGTCTCGTCAGGCCGGTGCGTCGCCCGACGGTAGAGTGGGCGGCGCGCACGGAATCCCAGCCCGCTCGTCGGGCAGACCCGCGAGGAGCACCCCGAAGGTGACGTATCCCCGCCCAGCCGCCGTCATCGTCCTCGCCGCAGGCGAGGGAACGCGGATGCGCTCGGCAACACCCAAGGTCCTGCACACCCTGGCCGGCCGGTCGATGGTCGGGCACGCGCTCGCCACGGCCCGCGGCCTCGACCCGGAGCGCGTCGTCGTCGTGGTCCGGCACGAGCGCGAGCGCGTCGCCGCGCACATCGCCGAGATCGACAGCGCGGTGCTGCTGGCCGACCAGGACGACATCCCCGGCACCGGCCGCGCGGTCCAGGTGGCCATGACGCGACTCGACGGCGCGGCGCAGGCGGACTCGGCCCATGGCGGGACCCCCGGGTCGGCCGCCGCGGCGCTGGTCACCGGCGCGATCGTCGTCGTCGCCGGGGACGTCCCCCTGCTGGACGCGGGCACGCTGGGCGAGCTGCTGGCAGCGCACCACGAGGACGCGAACGCCGTCACCGTGCTGACCACGGAGGTCGACGACGCGACCGGCTACGGCCGCATCCTGCGCGAGCCCGGCACGGGCGACGTGCTGGGGATCGTCGAGCACAAGGACGCGACCGACGCGCAGCGCGAGATCCGGGAGATCAACTCCTCGATCTACGTGTTCGACGCGGGTGTGCTGCGCGGGGCGCTCGGCCGGCTGGGGCGCGACAACGCGCAGGGCGAGGTCTACCTGACCGACGTGCTGGCGCTGGCGCGCGAGGACGGCGGCCACGTGCGGGCGCTGCGGACCGACGACCCGTTCGTCGTCGAGGGCGTCAACGACCGCGTGCAGCTGGCCGCCCTGGCCCGCGAGTACAACCGCCGGATCGTCGAGGACTGGATGCGCGAGGGCGTCACGGTGATCGACCCCGCGACCACCTGGATCGACGTGGACGTCGAGCTCGAGCGCGACGTGACGATCCTGCCGGGCACGCAGCTGCACGGCGCGACCGTCGTCGGCGAGGGCGCGACCGTCGGCCCCGACACCACGCTCACCGACGTCGAGATCGGCGCCGGCGCCACCGTCACCCGCACGCAGGGCTCGCTCGCGGTGATCCGCGCGGGCGCCTCCGTCGGCCCGTTCGCCTACCTGCGCCCCGGCACCGACCTGGGCGAGAAGGGCAAGATCGGCACGTTCGTCGAGACCAAGAACGCGGTCATCGGCACGGGCTCCAAGGTCCCGCACCTGTCCTACGTGGGCGACGCGACCATCGGCGAGCACAGCAACATCGGTGCCGCGTCGGTCACCGTCAACTACGACGGCGTGAACAAGCACCGCACGACGATCGGCTCGCACGTGCGCACGGGCGCGGACAACATGTTCGTCGCGCCGGTCAGCGTGGGCGACGGCGCGTACACGGGCGCCGGCACGGTCGTTCGTCGCGACGTCCCCGCGGGCGCGCTCGGCGTCAGCGCCGGCAGCCAGCGCAACATCGAGGGCTGGGTGGCGCGCTCGCGTCCCGGCACCGCCGCGGCCAAGGCCGCCGGCGAGCCCGAGCTGCTCTCGCCCCAGGCACGCGCCGAGCGCGAGCGGGCCGCCACCGCGGCCCACGGCATCCCCGTGACGCCGCCCCCGAGTTTCCCGCAGAACCCGCCGGCCTCCGGCTCGACCACCAAGGATGTGCGATGACCGGGATCGTCTCCCACGACGGCGAGAAGCGGCTGGTCCTGGTCTCGGGGCGCGCGCACCCGGACCTGGCCACGGAGGTCGCCCAGCACCTCGGCATCGACATCCTGCCGACGACCGCGTACGACTTCGCCAACGGCGAGATCTACACGCGGTTCAGCGAGTCGGTGCGCGGCGCCGACGCGTTCGTCCTGCAGTCGCACGCGTCCCCGGTGATCAACCACTGGATCATGGAGCAGCTGCTCATGGTCGACGCGCTCAAGCGCGCCTCGGCCAAGACGATCACCGTCGTCGCGCCGTTCTACGGCTACGCCCGCCAGGACAAGAAGAGCCGCGGCCGCGAGCCCATCAGCGCGCGCCTGCTGGCTGACCTGTTCCGCACCGCCGGCGCCGACCGCATCATGAGCGTCGACCTGCACACCGCGCAGATCCAGGGCTTCTTCGACGGCCCCGTCGACCACCTGTGGGCCATGCCGATCCTGGTCGACTACGTGCGCACCCGGGTCGACGTGCAGAACGTCACGGTCGTCTCCCCGGACGCCGGCCGCATCCGCGTCGCCGAGCAGTGGGCCGCCAAGCTGGGCGGCGGGCCGCTGGCCTTCGTGCACAAGACGCGCGACGTCCGCACGGCCAACAAGGCCGTCGCCAACCGCGTCGTCGGTGACGTCGAGGGCCGCACCTGCGTGCTCGTCGACGACCTCATCGACACCGCCGGCACCATCTCCGAGGCCGTCCGCGTGCTCAAGGAGGCCGGCGCCAAGGACGTCATCGTCGCCGCGACGCACGGCATCCTGTCCGACCCCGCGGTCGTGCGCCTGCAGTCCTGCGGCGTGCGCGAGGTGGTCATCACCGACACGCTGCCCATCGAGGACGACAAGCGGTTCGAGGGCCTCACGGTGCTCTCGATCGCGCCGCTGGTGGCGCGGGCCGTGCGTGAGGTGTTCGACGACGGGTCCGTCACGTCGCTGTTCGACGGCAACGCCTGACCTGTTCCTCCCGACGAGCGTGCGCGGCCGGCCGGTGTGCCGGAGCGCACGCTCGTCGTGGTTTCGGGGTGCGGTCAGGAGCGGGTAGGCTTCTCAGGTTGCCTCGGCGAGGGACGACGGACGGCCACGCTCCACCGGCCGATCCGGAGTCCGTGATCGACAGGGCCCGCCTCCGTGCGGCGTCTCCGTCCTGCGCCCCACGTCGAGGCCACCACATCTGCATCATCACGCGCGCCGTCGTCGGCGCCACCACATCCGTCACCTTCTTCTGGGAGTCATCGTGTCCGAGATCAAGCTCGTCGCCACCGCCCGCACGGAGTTCGGCAAGGGCGCCGCCCGCCGCCTGCGCCGCGCGCACCAGATCCCCGCCGTCCTGTACGGGCACGGCTCGGACCCGCTGCACGTCGCCCTCCCGGGCCACGACACGATGCTCGCCGTCAAGCAGGCCAACGCCCTGTTCTCGATCGAGCTCGACGGCAAGAGCCAGCTCGCGATCGTCAAGGACATCCAGCGCGACGTCGTCAAGAACGTCATCGAGCACGTCGACCTGCTCATCGTGAAGAAGGGCGAGAAGGTCTCCGTCGAGGTCCCCGTGCACGTGGTCGGCGAGTCCGCCCCCGGCACCATCCACCTGGTCGAGACCCAGTCGCTCGCGCTCGAGGCCGAGGCCACGCACCTGCCGCAGAACGTCGAGGTCTCCATCGAGGGCCTCGAGGCCGGCGCCTCCATCACCGCCGGTGACGTCGAGCTGCCCAAGGGCGCCACGCTCGTCACCGACGCCGAGGCCGTCGTCGTGAACGTCACGGTCCCGCAGGTCTCCGCCGACGACGTGGCCGCCGACGCCGCCGCCGACGAGCTGGCCGCCGAGCAGTCCGCTGCGTCGGCCGAGGCCGCCGAGGGCGACGAGGCCTGAGCCTCCCCGTTCCACCCGACGCCCGGTACCGTGCTCTGCGGTGCCGGGCGTCGGCCGTTCTGCAAGGAGATCGTGAGTGAGTGACGGACCCTGGCTCGTCGTCGGGCTCGGCAACCCCGGCCCGCAGTACGCGGGCAACCGGCACAACGTCGGACACATGGTGCTCGACGAGCTCGCCTCGCGCTGCTCGGCGTCGTTCGGCTCGTCGGGCGGCCTGCTGGGCCGTCGCCCCCAGGCCGTCACGGCCGACGTCCGCCTGGGCGTCCTGCCCGGCGGCGCCCCCGGCCCGCGCGTGATCCTGGCCAAGCCGACGACGTACATGAACGTCTCCGGCGGCCCGGTCGCCGCGCTCTCGTCGTACTACTCCGTGCCCCCCGAGCGCGTGATCATGGTGCACGACGAGCTCGACATCCCCTTCGACGACGTCCGCCTCAAGCGCGGCGGGGGAGAGGGCGGCCACAACGGCTTGCGCGACACCACCAAGGCGCTCGGGACCAAGGACTACATCCGCGTGCGGGTCGGCGTCGGCCGGCCGCCCGGGCGCATGGACGCCGCCGACTTCGTGCTGCGTGACTTCTCCACCGCCGAGCGCAAGGTGCTGCCGTTCCTGCTCGACAGCGCCGCCGACGCCGTCGAGCTCGTGGTCCTCGCGAAGCCCACCACCTACATGAACGTGTCCGGCGGTCCGGTCGCCGCGCTCGCGTCGTACTACTCCGTGCCGCCCGAGCGCGTGATCATGGTGCACGACGAGCTCGACATCCCCTTCGACGACGTGCGCCTCAAGCGCGGCGGCGGAGAGGGCGGCCACAACGGCCTGCGCGACACGACCAAGGCGCTCGGGACCAAGGACTACATCCGCGTGCGGGTTGGCGTCGGCCGGCCGCCCGGGCGCATGGACGCCGCCGACTTCGTGCTGCGCGACTTCTCCACCGCCGAGCGCAAGGTGCTGCCGTTCCTGCTCGACAGCGCCGCCGACGCCGTCGAAGCCGTGGTCCTCGAAGGGCTTGAGGCCGCCCAGCTGAAGTTCCACACGAAGTCGTGAGGCGTTCACCCGATCGAGGGGTGAAGTCCTCGCGAAGCGGGTGAAATCGGACAGAAAGTACTGATCGGTACAGATCAGGACCTATAGCCTCCAACCTGTCCACGACGAACTCGTCGGATCACGGTTGGGGGGAAGACGATGACACTTACCGCAGATCGCGGCGTGTTGTGGTCCGATGACGACGGCTACGAGCGGCGCGGCCGTGCGCGCGAGCCGCGGCGGTCGTGGGCGTCCCAGGAGCCTTTCGAGGCGCGGAGCACCGTGTTCAACGTCTCGGGCCGCCGCCGTCCCAGCGCGTGGCGGTCAGTGGGCGCTCGGTATGCAGGTGTGACGGCGGGGATCGACGCGGCGATCGCGAGCGTGACCGGTTACGCCATCGCGAGCGTGTACCTGCCGATCGGGCAGGCAGTCGGCGCCGGGATTGCGGGGGGTGTTCTGTTCACGCTGATGGTTGCTTTAGTCGGCGGGTACTCGCAGGACGGCCTGGGTGACGGCCCCGCTGAGTTTCAGTCTGTGCTGCGCGCCGCCGGGCTTGCGGCTGTCGCGCTGATCGCCTACGCATTCATCTTCGGAGCCGACGTACCGCGTGAGGCCGTCTTCCTCGGACTTCCGCTGACGGCCGGCGGGGCCTGCCTCGTGCGGTACGCGCGCCGCCGTCGCCTGCACGAGGCTCGCCGCACCGGTGCGGCGATGCGGAGCACGCTCGTTCTCGGCGACCCGAGCTCCGTGCAACGAGTGATCGCGGACCTGACTGCGGCCCCTCACCACGGCTATCGCATCGACGGCCTCTGCCTGCGCTCTTTGGACGGCCCCGACGAGGTCGCGGGCGTCCCGGTGGTCGGCGCGATCGCTGACGTCGTGCAGGTCGTCTCGGACCGCGCTGCGGAAGTCGTCATCATCACGGGCTCGAGCCTCAGCGGTGATGCGCTGCGTCGCCTCTCGTGGGCGCTCGGGCGTGCTGGTGCCCACATGGTCGTTGCTCCCGACATCGTCGAGGTCGCGGGGCCGCGTCTGCACGTGCGGCCGACGGCTGGGCTGTCGTTGCTCGAGGTCGAGGTCGACACCCCGATCCGGCGGCTCGTGGCCAAGTCGATCATCGACGTGACGCTCGCCGTCGTGGTCGGCCTCGTCCTCCTGCCCTTGGTGGCCGCCACCGCGGTCGCTGTGCGAATCACGTCCGCGGGCCCTGCATTCTTCCGCCAGACGCGCGTCGGGGTGGACGGGAAGCCGTTCACCATCTGGAAGCTGCGCACGATGTATGTCGACGCGGACGTTCGCCGCGAAGCGCTCCTGAAGGAGAACGAGGGTGCTGGTCTGTTGTTCAAGATGCGCAAGGACCCGCGAGTCACCCCGGTGGGTCGCGTGCTGCGCAAGTACTCGCTCGACGAGCTTCCCCAGCTCTGGAACGTCATCCACGGTGACATGTCGCTCGTCGGACCGCGACCCCCGCTGGAGTCCGAGGTCGGCGCCTACGAGGACGAGGTGCACCGTCGGCTCTGCGTGAAGCCGGGACTGACCGGCCTCTGGCAGGTCAGTGGGCGATCGGACCTGGCGTGGGACGAGGCCGTGCGGCTGGACCTCAGGTACGTGGACAACTGGTCCGTGGCGATGGACCTGATGATCCTCTGGAAGACAGGGCGGGCCGTTCTCCGGGGAACCGGCGCGTACTGAGATCCTGACGTCGTGAGGTTGTCTTCGTGATGCGCTCGGGTGTTGCCGAGGAGAGTGTGGTTATTCCCCCAGGTCGACGCCGTGGACGAGGTGATGCGGTTGCAGCCGTGTGCGCTCAGCTCTCTCAGGCGGCAGCCAGCTTCTTGCTCCAGGTGCTCGCGGCCCGGGAGCTGGGCGCCAAGGGGCTCGGCACGTTCGCGCTGCTGTACGGCTTCATCGTGCTCGGCACGGCGATATCCACAGGACTGGTTGGTGACTCTCTCACCGTCCTGGACAGGAGGACGCCGAGGGTCCGCGCCGGGCTCGCTCAGTGGGCTGTGGGGGCGGCGACCTTGGGTGCGTTCGTCGCGACCTCTGCCACCTACGTGGCGGGGTATCTCCCGCTCGGCGCTGCGTGTCTGGGTGGCCTGGCGTGCGCGGTCTTCATGCTCGAGGACGTGCTCCGCCGCGCTCTCATGGCTTGCGGTCGGTTCTGGGCGCTCGTGGGCGTCGACGCGTCATCGCTGGTGGTGTCGGTGGGGGTTGTGCTGGTGTGGCGGGCGATCGAGCCGGTCACGATCACGACGTTCGTCGTGGCGCTGCTCGCCGGCCAGGTGATCGCTGGCGGTGTGGCTCTTGTCGTGCTCCCGCCGGACGAGCGTGGGGGTCTCGTCGCACGGCAACCCGCTCGCCGTGAGGTCTGGGACTACGGCGTCTGGCGGGCTCTCCAGCAGGGGCTCAGGCCCGCCATGATGGCTGGCGTGCGTGTCCTCGTCACCGCCGTCGTGGGGCTGGCTGCGTTCGGAGCGCTGGATGCCGCCCGTGTCTACGTGGCCCCGGCGATGCTTGTCGTCAGCGGCGTCGGTTCCTACCTCTTCGCCAGCTACGCACGTGATGCGCGAGCCGAGCCGGCGGTGGCGATGCGCCGGGCCGACAAGGGGGCGGGCTTGCTGTTCGTGCTGACGACACTTGCTGGAGTCTGCGCAGTCGCCCTGCTACCTGTTCTGGGAGGACTCGTCACGGGCGGGCGGTTCGACATGAGTGCGCTGGCAGTGACGGGCTGGGCAGCATACGCAGCGGCCACGGCGATCGTGACTCCGTATGGCAGCCTGGCCGCCGTTCGAGGAGGACAGGTGATGGTCTTCGTCATCCGCTCCGCCGAATCGGCGCTGGGTATCGCGGTCGCCGTCGTCTTGCTCACGACGACCGGCGGCGCAGATTGGGTGCCCCTCGGCCTCGCGGGAGGAGCACTCGTCAGTGGCGTTCTCCTGCGACGGGCCGCTCGCACCGCCGGGCGGGTGAAGCCTGCGTCGTCGGCGGGTGAAACGGTGCGAATTGCGACGAATGCAGGGAATTCCTCGGGGTAGCCTCGCTGGGCCGCCTCGTCTCCGCATGGCCTGGCAGCTCCACGGAGGTGTCGAATGTCGTCGTCAACCACTGGCCCGCAGGTCCATCTCCGGAGGTGGTGGCCGGCTGCTGTCGTCGTCGTGCTCATCGCGATCGGGGTGGCGATCATCGGCACGAGAGGCGATTCGACGCCCGCGGCCGCGGCGCCGTCCACCGGCAGTCAGGCCCCGGGCGGGTCGATGGCCACGCCGTCGCCACCGGCGCAGGAGTCGACGGGACCGTCGACCGACGTCAGCGCGTCGAACGGATCCTCCCCGGCCGTCTCGCCGTCGGCAACATCGACGAAGGCGCCACCTGTCGATCTCGCGACAGCCTCACCTCAGCCGACGGGAAGCGCAACGCCCCTCGCCCCGATCGACCCGACCGCGACCGCGACTCCTGCCGCCGGCCTGACTGTCAGTCTCGGGGCGCTCGCGGCGGTTCAGGGTGTGGCTCAGGGCCCGGGCGAGATCGCCGGGCCCGCGGTTCGCGTGCCGGTGCGGATCAGCAACGCGACCGACGAGGGCCTCGATCTTGCGACCGTCGTCGTGGACGTCTCGTACGGCAAGGACCGTACGCCGGCGAGCACCCTCTCAAAGGGGGGTTCGCCCCTCGCTGCCCAGGGGACGCTTGCTGCGGGGCGATCGGCCGAGGGTGTGTACCTGTTCTCCGTCCCGAAGGCGGAGCAGGACGAGCTGCGTGTCGTCGTTCACTACGACGTGCGCCTGCCGGACGCCGTCTTCACCGGCGGCGTGGGGTGACTTTTCCGCCAAACGGGTGGAACGAGCGGGTTTCACCCGACCTGTCCGGATTCAACCCGGTTTGCGCGTAATAGTCTGCCCAGCATCTGCCGGGCTGACATGGTCCTGGCGCTGAGGCCACCGAGGTTTCCGATGTTCCGTTCTCGAGCACTGCGTAGCACCGTCACGGCTTTCGTGAGCGTCTTGGCGTCCGTGTCGGCAGGTGTGGCGATCGCCATGCCCGCCCACGCCGACTCCCTACCTGCGGACCCGACGAACCCGGCCTCGCCGCCGACGGTCACGGCGGATGCACTCCCGACTGTCCAGATCAACGGTGTCGTCTGGTCGCAGACCATCGTCGGGGACACCGTCTACGCGGGCGGCAGCTTCTCGAACGCACGCCCCGCAGGCTCCGCCGCCGGCGTGAACACCGTGGCTCGACAGAATTTCGTGGCCTACAGCCTGTCGACCGGTGTGATGACCTCCTTCGCTCCGACCTTCAACGCGCAGGTGCGTTCGGTCGCGGCCTCGCCCGATGGGTCGACCCTGTACGTGGCAGGTGACTTCACGAACGTGAACGGGGTGGCGAGGAGCCGTGTCGCGGCGTTCAAGACCTCGACTGGCGAGCTCCTCCCGTTCGCTCCCAACGTCGGCTACCAGTCATACGCCATCGCTGCGACAGCGACGACCGTCTACGTGGGAGGCAACTTCTCGTCGGTCGGGGCCTCGACGCGACAGGGTGTCGCAGCCTTCAACGCCACCACCGGAGCGCTCCTGCCGTGGGCGCCGTCGGCGGTCGGCGGGAAGGTCACGTCCCTCGTTGTCTCCCCGGACGCCACCAAGGTCGTCTTCGGAGGTCAGTTCACGACAGTCAACGGCTCGTCGAACCCCGGTTACGGGCTTGCCGCGGTGGACGCCGTCTCGGGCAACCTCGTGCCCTTCGCCGCGAACAGTCTGATCCGCAACGGTGGTAACGACGCAGGCATCACGTCGTTGTCCAGCCGCGGGGACAGCCTGTACGGGTCCGGTTACGTGTTCGGCAACGGAGGGAACCTCGAGGGCGCCTTCCGTGCCCGGTGGACCGACGGCAGCATCGTCTGGGTCGACGACTGCCACGGTGACACGTACTCGGTGTACCCCGACGACAAGGTCGTCTACGAGGCGAGCCACAAGCACTACTGCGGCAACATCGGTGGATTCCCCCAGACCGAGCCGACCTGGACGTTCTACCGAGCTACTGCGGTGTCCCAGGCCGCGACCGGTACTGCCACGGCCGACCCCTACGGTTACTACAACTACGCGGGGACACCGAGCCCTACCCTGCTCAACTGGTTCCCCCAGCTCAACACGGGCAGTGCGACGGGGCAGTCGCAGGGACCGTGGCAGGTCACGGGCAACGGTACGTACGTCGTCATGGGCGGCGAGTTCACCCAGGTCAACGGCGTGGGGCAGCAGGGGCTCGTGCGCTACGCGGTGACATCCAAGGCGCCGAACAAGGTCGGTCCGCAATACACCACGGCGCTGACGCCGAGTGCGGTCTCGCTGACTTCGGGCACGGTGCGTGTCGCGTGGTCGGCGACGTCGGACAAGGACAACGAGAATCTGACCTACACGCTCGTGCGTGACGGCAAGACGGCCACCCCGATCTACACCACCACTGTCGCCTCGACGTTCTGGAAGCTTCCGGCGCTCGGTTTCAAGGACACCGGGCTCGCGCCCGGCAGCACGCACACGTACAAGGTGTACGTGACCGACCCGTCGGGCAACCAGACGAACGGCAGCACGACGACCGTCACCGTCAGCAACGGGGCTGCGCCCGGGCCATACGTCCAGGATGTCGTCAATGACGGTGCCCTCGACTACTGGCGGCTCGGCGAGTCGAGCGGTGCGACGGCCTACGACTGGGCGGGTTACACCGATGCCAAGGTCGGCACAGGTGTGACCCGTGGCGCGGCAGGTGCGATCAACGGCGATGCCAACACGGCGAGCTCCTTCGATGGGACCAACAACGGGCTGGTCGTCGACCCGGTCCAGCAGAAGGGGCCGGACTCCTTCGGCCTCGAGACGTGGATCAAGACGACGTCGACGGCCGGTGGGAAGATCATCGGGTTCGGCAACACGAGCTCGGGTGAGTCTTCGAACTACGACCGGCACGTGTACATGGACGCCGACGGACGCATCTGGTTCGGGGTGTGGGTCGGCTCCGCAGCGACGCTCAACACCGGGACGGGTTACAACGACGGTCAGTGGCACCACATCGTGGCGAACATGGGCCCGGGTGGGATGTCGCTGTACGTCGACGGGAAGCGAGCGGGTCAGCGCAGCGACATCACGGTCGGCCAGGCGTACAGCGGGTACTGGCGGATCGGTGGGGACACGTCGTGGAACGGCGCCAACTACTTCACGGGCACCATTGACGACGTCGCGATCTACCCCGCTCCGTTGACGCGGCAGCAGGTCATCAACCACTGGGTCGACTCAGGTCGCACGTCGGCTCTGCCGACGGTCCCCGCGGACGCGTACGGTGCGGCGATCTACGGTGCTGACCCCGACCTGTACTGGCGGCTCGGGGAGACCTCCGGCACGGTGGCGGCGGACGCAGGTCTGAACGCCAACGCCGGGACGTACAACGGGGCGTCCGTCATGGGCCGCCCTGGAGCGCTCAACGGAGTCTCGAACACGGCCGTGCGATTCAACGGATCCAACGGCTTCGTGTCTACCAAGTCTGCGGTCTCCGGTCCGTCGGTCTACTCGGAGGAGCTCTGGTTCTCGACGACGACCACGCAGGGCGGCAAGCTCATCGGCTTCGGTGACCAGCCCACCGGGACCTCCTCGAGCTACGACCGACACGTCTACATGCAGGACGACGGGCGGCTCGTCTTCGGGACCTGGACCGGCCAGATGAACACGATCACGTCGGCGAAGGCCTACAACGACGGTGCGTGGCATCACATGGTGGCGACGCAGTCGGGTGCGGGCATGGTTCTCTACGTCGACGGGCAGAGCGTCGGGACCAACCCGCAGACGGCGGCACAGGGCTACAACGGGTACTGGCGCGTCGGCGGTGACGTCACGTGGGGATCCTCGAGCAACTTCTTCGCCGGCACGATCGACGAGGTCGCTGTGTACCCGGTCGCGCTCACTGCGGCCACTGTCCAGCAGCACTACGTGATCGGTTCCACCGGGCAGCCCGCGAACCAGGCACCCACCGCATCGTTCACCCAGGTCGTGACGAACCTGAAGGCTGACTTCGATGCAAGCGGATCGTCCGACGCCGACGGCAGCATCTCGTCGTACGCGTGGGACTTCGGTGACTCGTCGACCGGGACGGGGGTGACTCCGTCCCACACCTACACCGACGCGGGCACCTACACCGTCGTCCTGACCGTCACCGACAACAAGGGTGCGACCGCCCAGCAGTCCGCTGCCATCCAGGCGGTCGAGCCGCCCAACGTGAAGCCGACGGCCTCGTTCACCGCCGACAAGCATGATCTGACCGTGGATCTCGACGGGTCGGCGTCGTCCGACTCGGACGGCACCATCGCGTCGTACGCGTGGGACTTCGGTGACGGCACGACGGGGACGGGCTCCACGTCGCACCACACCTACGCCACGGGTGGTGACAAGACGATCAAGCTCACCGTCACCGACAACCGTGGCGGGACCGACACGGCCTCCAAGACGGTGACTGTGGTGGCCCCCAACCAGTTGCCGACGGCGGCCTTCACCTCGGACGTGACGCTGAACCACGCCACGTTCGATGCATCCGGCTCGACCGATCCCGATGGCACGATCCAGACGTACGCCTGGGACTTCGGAGACGGATCGGCTGCCGGCTCGGGCAAGACCCCGGATCACACCTATGGTGCGGTCGGCTCGTACACGGTCAAGCTCACCGTCACCGACGACCGCGGCGGGGTCGATACCGCCAGTCACTCCGTGACCGTCGCGAGCCTTCCGGTCAACCAGAAGCCGACTGCCTCGTTCACCCGCACACTCAACGGACTGGTGCTGTCCGTGAATGGAGGTGCCTCCAGCGACCCTGACGGAACGATCGCCAGCTACTCGTGGGACTTCGGCGACGGCACTCCAGCAGGGTCCGGAAAGACCGCGACGCACACGTACTCGGCCGCCGGCACCTACCAGGTGAAGCTCACGGTCACCGATGACGGCGGCGCGACGGACTCCTCGACCGCGTCGATCGACGCAACAGGGCCGACGGTGTTCGCGGCCGACGCCTTCGGCCGGACCTCGGCATCGGGATGGGGCAACGCGGACCAGGGCGGCGCCTGGACCCTCAGCGGATCCGCCAGCAACTTCGCCGTCGCAGGCGGCGTCGGCACGATCAAGATGGGCAGTGCCGGTGCGGGGCCCGGTGCGGCGCTGACCAGCGTCTCGTCCACCGACACGGAGATCGGTACGACGTGGTCGGTCGACAAGACGGCGGACGGCGGTGGCTTGTACCTGACCGACATCGTGCGCCGGGTGAGCTCGACGACGTTCTATCAGGCCAAGCTCCGGCTCGTGTCGACCAGCGCAGCGACGTTGATCATCACCAAGGTCAGTGCAGGCACGGAGACGACGCTCGCCTCGACGACGGTCACCGGTCTGACCGTGGGTGCGAACGAGCAGGTGCGGCTCCGGGTACAGGCGACAGGGACCGCGCCAACGACCCTGCGAGCGAAGGCGTGGAAGATCGGCGCCACCGAACCTGCGAGCTGGCAGGTGCAGACGACCGACTCGACCGCGGGGCTGCAGGTGGCCGGTGCAGTGGGCGTGCAGGCGTACCTGTCCGGCTCTGCCACGACCGCTCCGGTCGTGGCGAAGCTCGACGACGTGTGGGTGGGTTCGAGCGGCGCGTGAGGTTACAGCGACGACGACCGGGGGCTGCTCGCGATGGCGGACGGCCCTCGGTCGTCGTCGTGCACTCGTCCGACGAGATGTACGGCGCCGACCGTATCGTCCTCGACGTGGTGGAGGCGCTCACGAGCTGGGACGTCACCGTCTGGCTTCCGGCCGAGGCAAGGAGCTCTGCTCGCACCTTGTCCGACGTCCTGGCCGAGCGGGGTGTCCGGGTGGAGCACCGGGAGCTTCCGATCATCCGACGCTCCATACTGACGCCCTCAGGTGTCTTCGGGCTCCTGCGGCGGACGGCAGCGTTGTCGATAGAACTCCGACGAACGAAGCCGGCGGTGGTGTGGTGCGCGACCAGTGCGTGCCTCATGGCCGCTCCGGCAGCGCGCCTCGCAGGCCTGCACCGCGTGGTGGTGCACGTGCAGGAGATGTGGGTCGGCCTGCACGGGCGGGGTCTGCGGTTGCTGGCGTCGTGGACGACGGACAGGATCGCCATCTCTCGGGCCGTCGCCGACTCGGCGGCACTGAGGGGCATCGTGGTCGTGCCCAACAGCGTCCCCAGGCCGTCGGGCGACGAGGTTGCGGCCACGGCATCTGCAACGGACGATGCGCTGACCTTTGTCGTCGCCAGCCGCTGGAACCCGTGGAAGGGCCACGCCACGCTGATCCGGGCATGGAGCATCGCCGGTGAGCCGGGGCGGTTGCTCGTCCTTGGGGGCCAGCCGGCACTGGGGGCGGGGGTGGACGTACCGGCGCTCGTACGTGCGGAGGGCGTGGAAGCGACCGTCGACGTGGTCGGCGAGGTCGATGAGATCGGACCGTATCTCCGTGCCGCCGACGTGCTGGTGCTTCCGTCCGACGAGCCCGAACCGTTCGGCCTCGTCGTCCTCGAGGCGCTCGCGCGAGGTGTGCCCGTGGTCGCGAGCGACGCCGGGGGCCCACTCGAGGTGCTCACCGATGCTGTGGACGGGTGGTTCTTCACGCGACGCGACGCATCCGACCTGGCGCGAGTCCTGCAGTCCGTCGACCGGCAGGGCGTCGTCGCAGCCGGTGCGGCGGCGGTTCGTACCTACGAGAGCAACTTCGCTCCGGAGCAGTACGCACGTCGCATCAGCGACGTTCTCGGCCGCTGAGGTCGTCAGCGGGCAGCGGGTTCGGCAACGTCCTGCGCGCCGGCGTCGCCCCCGGCCTCGACGTCGTCCTCGTCAGAGATCGTGGCCTCGTCGTCGTCCCGCGTGGTGACAGAAGCGACAGGGTCCGTTCCGCCGCCAGCACGCTGATCGGACGATCGAGGTGCCTCCTCACCTGTCTCCACGCTGGGCGCGTCGTCGGCTTCGGATGTCGGTGGGAGCGACGGGTCGTCGGCGTGCCGTGCGGCGTGCGCGTGCGCTGGGGCGCCGTCTGAGATGGGGGGCTGCTCGACTGACTGGGTTGCCGCGCCGTTTGGCTCACCCGGTGTGCCGCTGGACCGTGACGCGATCTTCTCGGCCTTCCTGGCCTTCCTGGCCTTTCTTCCCTTCGCCTCCGGCGGGGTTCGCGGTGCGTAGTCGCGCATGTAGGCCATGGCCTCCGCACCGCGTAGCGCCATCCGGTTCAGGACGATCCCGCTGAGCGGCGCGCCTGCGGACGTGAGATGGCCGAGGGCGACCTCGAGCTCGGCCCGCTTGACCCGGGAGGCTCCGACGACGACGACTGCTCCGCCCGCGTGTCTGGCGAGGAGCACGGCATCGGTGACGGGGAGCAGCGGCGGTGAGTCGATGATGACGACGTCGAACCTGTTCTGGAGTTCTGCTAGGAGCGCCGTCATCGAGGAGCCGCCAAGGAGCTCGGACGGGTTGGGCGGAATGCGGCCGGCGAGAAGCAGCTCGAGTGAGACGCCACCCCAGGGCTGCAGTGCTTCGTCGAGCGTCAGCTCGCCGATGAGAACTCCGGTGAGCCCGGCAGCGTCCTCGGCGCCCAGCAGGCGGCCGAGCATCGGGCGACGAAGATCCGCATCGACGAGACAGACGCGTCGGCCTGCCTGTGCGAGGGCAATGGCGAGGTTCGCGGCCGTCGTCGACTTGCCCTCCTCGGGAACCGACGACGTGATCACGAACATGCGATCAGGGTGGTCGAGCTGAAGGAACTGCAGGTTCGTCCGGAGTTGGCGGAACGCTTCGGCGCGCAGGCTCTGGTCGCTGGTGACCACAGGCAGGGGGTGCTCACGGGCGTCGGATGCGCTCGGGATGCGGCCGATCACCGGGCTGTCGGTCACGAGGCGGACGTCCCGCTCGCCCTTGACGCGCGTGTCGAGCGCGTCACGCGCGAGGGCCAGGCAGATGCCGATCGCGAGTCCCACCAGGACGCCGAGCCCAATGTTGAGCTTGGCACTGGGTGCGCTCGGTTCGGCGGGTGGGAGCGCAGGCTGCAGGACGGTCACCGTGATGGTCGAGCGGCCGTTGCTGTTGCGTGGCGCGAGCTCGGACGCCACGGAGGTGAATCGTGAGGCGATGGCGTTGGCGATGTCTGCGGCGACCGCAGGGTCTGCGTCCGTGACAGTGACGTCGATGAGGACCTGGCCGGTAGGCACGGTGGCGGACACTCGTTGGGCGAGCTGGCGTGACGTCTCGTCGAGACCCAGCTGATCGACGACAGTCGCGAGCACCTTGTCGCTTCGGATCACGGCCGAGTACGACTCGACCTGCTTCTCGGCGAACGTCGACCCCTGGATCAGCGCGTCGTTCGCGCTGCCGGCGTCTGCCGAGATGAACAGCTGCGTCCGCGCGCTGTACACCGGAGGCGTGAGCGCCGTCGCTGCCACCCCTGCGAGGGCGCCCAGAACGACCGCGAGCGTGACCACCAGCCAGCGCTTGCGGAGGATCCGGAGGTACTCGCTGAGGTCCATCGACGTCCTTCGCTGGAGTGGATACCCGGCGCCGGGAACCCGCATCAGGTCCCGGCTGTCGGTTCGGTACGGGACGCGGCATCCATCATGACAGACCACCCATTGGGCACGATTGCGCCGACTGGGCGAAAAGCGGCGTTCGGGCGAATTTCCCCCGCTCTGGCGGCTCACCACCGTCCCGTGCCCCGTTAGCGTGGCGTCCCATGGAGCCAACCCGTCACCTGCGCATCGCGCTGATCGGCACGCGAGGTGTGCCGGCTCGTTACGGCGGGTTCGAGACCGCCGTGGAGGAGGTTGGGCAGCGGCTCGCGGCCCGAGGTCACGACGTCCGCGTGTACTGCCGCGCCCAGGGGACTGACGACGGCGCAACCTACGCCGGGATGCGCCGGATCGTGCTCCCGGCGATCCACGGGCGGTCTGTCGAGACCCTCAGTCACACTGCGCTCTCGGTCGGCCATGTCGCGCTCCGCGCGCCGGTCGATGTCGCCTTCGTGTTCAACGCCGCGAACGCGCCGTTGCTACCCGTCCTCCGGATGAGAGGTGTGCCCACTGCGGTCCATGTGGACGGGCTCGAGTGGAGGCGCGCCAAGTGGGGAGGGTCGGGTCGCCGGTACTACCGATCGGCCGAGTCGCTAGCCGTTCGATGGGCCGACGCGCTGATCGCGGACGCTGCGGGGATCGAGTCCTACTACCGGTACGAGTTCGGTGCAGCGACCGAGGTGATCGCGTACGGTGCACCGGTCCTGACGGACGTCTCTCCGACGCCTGTGGTGGGTGCGGGACTGGTACCCGGTGGTTTTCACCTCGTCGTTGCACGGTTCGAGCCGGAGAACAACGTCGAACTCATCGTCCGGGGCTACCGCGCGAGCACGGCGCGCATGCCTCTGGTGGTCGTAGGTTCCGCCCCGTACGCGGACGACTACACCCGGCGCGTGCACGACGCGGCCGAAGGTGACGAGCGGATCAGGTTCCTCGGCGCGGTGTGGGACCAGGATCTTCTCGACAGCCTGTACGCGCACTGCGCGTCGTACCTGCACGGGCAGAGCGTCGGAGGCACGAACCCCTCGCTCCTCCGTGCCATGGGTGCAGGCGCTGCAGTAGCGGCTATCGACGTTGTCTTCACGCGCGAGGTGCTGGGGGACGACGGCTGCTACTTCCGCTCACCGGAAGATGTCGCCGAACGAGTCGCGGAGGTCGAGCGCGACCCCGACGGGTCGCGCGAACGAGCGGCCCGTCTGCAGGCGCGAGCGGCGCGTACCTACCGATGGGACGACGTTGCTGACGGCTACGAGCAGCTGGCCGGGGCGCTTGTCGGGGGGGCTTCGCGGCGTGGCGAGGCCTCCGGCCGTCGCCGGAGCCCCGGCTGGGACGACGAGCTCGCGAGAGAGGCGGTGGCGGCGAGATGACCGAGACCGACCGCACAGCCTCACGGCGCACCGTGCGCGGCGCGCTCGACCGTCTGGCTGCAGCGCAGAAGACGTCCAAGGGGGCGCCCGCCTACTCGCGATATGTGAACCGCTGGCTGGGTCGGCGGTTCGCTGCGGTCGCCTACGTCGCCGATCTGACTCCCAACAAGGTCACGGCACTGAGTGCGCTCTGCACCTTCGCGGGCATCGCCCTGATCGCGTCGGTCGCGCCATCGGTCGGGATGGCCGTCGCGGTGGTGATCGCCTTCGTCGTCGGGTACGCACTCGACTCTGCCGACGGCCAGCTCGCACGTCTGCAGGGCTCGGGGAGCCCGGCAGGGGAGTGGTTGGACCACACGATCGACGCCACCAAGATCGCGACGCTGCACTGTGCGGTGCTGCTCAGCTGGTTCCGGTTCGAGGAGGAGCGCAGTGCGTGGCTCCTTGTGCCCCTCGCCTACAGCGCGGTGGCAAGCGTCCAGTTCTTCTCGATGGTGCTGACCGACCAGCTGCGGCGTGCTCATCGTGGCTCGGCGCGGGGATTCCTCCAGGGCGACGGTTCGTCGTCTGTTGCCTACTCGTTCGCGGTCCTTCCCACAGACTTCGGCCTGCTGTGCGTGGCGTTCCTGTTGTTCGACTGGCACGCGGGGTTTCGCGTCGTGTACCTGCTGCTGCTTGCCGCGAACACCGGCTTCATGGTGCTCGCGCTGCCCAAGTGGTTCCGCGAGGTTCGCGGCTTCGGAGGCGTGTGACCACCGTGGCGGACACCAGCGCGCCGCACCTCGGCGTCTCGCCACGGCGCGCGCGGATCATCATGGTCCTCCTCGTCGCCTGCTCCGTGTCCTGGCGCAAGGGCGTGTACTACTCCGGCGGTCTCGATGTCGTCGTCGCGGGAAAGGGGGTGTTGGCCCTGCTGGCGCTCGGCTTGGCGGTCGACGCCTCGCTCCGGGTGCGCAGGCCCCAGGCCATCGGTGCGCGCACTGTTGCACTCATCGCCGCGTACCTCTGCGCCACTGCCTTCGGGGCGTATGCCTCGGGCGACCCGACCGCATCATGGATCCTCGTAGTCCGCGTCGTGATTCTCGCGACCACGGTGCTCCTCCTGGTGCGTTCGTGCCGTCCCGCCGAGGTGGTCGATGCGCTCACGCGTGCGCTGCTGACGGTCGGGCTGGTCGGCGCAGTCACTGGTCTGCCTGGGTACCCGGCCGAGCATCGACTGTGGGGAGGAGTCCCCGCGCTCTCACCCAACGAGCTGGCGCTGCTGTGCGGTGCGCCCTTGCTCGTCCTGCTCTGGCGGAACGTGTGTGACGTCGGCCGGCGCTACGACGCACCTCTTGCGGCCGTCCTGCTCGTCATCGTGTGGCTCACGGGATCCCGGACCGGCCTGGCCGGTCTCGTTCTCGCGGCCGTCGTCCTCGTCGTGCAGGCTCCGCGTCTCTCACGTCCGATGGCCGCCGCGATAGTGCTCGCGACGACGGCGGTCATCGCTGTCGCCCTGCTGACCGGTGCGGTAGAGCAGTACTTCGGGCGATCGAACGAGGGGTCGGTCACCACGCTCAACTCGCGAACCATCGCCTGGAGCGCCGCCTTCGCTGCGCCTGAGAACGCCTGGCAGCAGTGGTTCGGCGGAGGCCTCGCCGTGAAGAAGATCGCGGTGTCGGGTCAGTACTGGGACCAGCAGGGGCTGGACAGCAGCTGGGTCTCCGCATTCGTCCAAGCTGGCACGGCCGGCCTCGTCATCCTCGGGATCTGGACGATCACCACTCTTGTGTCGTCCTTCCGGACACCGGCTCCCGGGCGGCTTCTGCTGTCTGCGCTGGCGGTGATGCTTGTCTTGCGTAGCGTCCTCGAGAGCGGTCTGGTCGACGCGTCTCCGTCCTTCCTGACGTTCCTGGTGGTGTCGCTGCTGGTCGACGCTGCCCGAAGACCGGGTGCTCTGTTGCTCGTGCCGCTCGACCGTGTGGGTCGGGAGCTCGAGGTCCAGCAGCTCCCGAGGTCCTCAGTCCCAAGCGCCGAGGTGGCGGGTCCCGGCCTTGACGCCGAGCTCGCTCGCGACAGCAGCCGGTAGCGGTACGGCCACCGTCGCTTCTGCCTCGCGCACCGTCACCGTCGCCGCGCCCGACGTGTCGACGGCGGACTTTCCGTCGAGGACGAGTGACGCTGCGTCCTGGCCCGTCGCCTTGGTGAAGTCCGTCATCGACGTGAAGACCGCCGGATCGCCGGCGCCGCGTGACCACACCGTCCACCACGTGGGGCGGGCCGTCGAGGTCCTGGCGTACACGTTGCCCTGTGATGCCACCTTGGTCTGCTCCGCCGTGAAGCGGTGTGAGTAGTCCTCGACGCAGAGCAGGCAGGTGGCGCCGCTGCGCGGCGTCGAGAGGATGTTCGAGGACACGGTCACCGGGCCGTTGATCCAGGTCATGGATGCGTCCGGGACGGGACGCCGCGGGTCGTGGCCGGGGGTGGACTTGTCGTTGGCGTTCCGGGCGTCCTGAACGATGTTGATCGTCCTCCCGTTGCCCGCGAACGTGTTGTTCCAGACCTGTACGCGGCTGGTGTCGTTGATCTTGATGCCGTCGCCGCTGTTGTCCAGCACGTAGTTGCCGGCCACGAGCGCGTCGGCTGACAGCTCCAGCGAGATGCCGTGGCTCGCGTTGCGCGCGATCGTCGTGCCACTGACCGTGATGTCGGCACACGACTCGTCCAGCCAGACACCGGTACCGAGGTTGTCCGTGACGACGGAGTCCCGGACCGTGACTCCCGTGGTGCGCGTGACCTTGATGCCGCCGGCGACGGGGGACGTGTTGAATCGCTCGGAGTTGTTGCCGGTCACCAGGGCGTCCTGGACGACGAGGCCGTCAGCCATCGATCCGTGGATGCCGAGCATGCCGTTGCCCGTCACCGTCACATGCCTGAGCGTTGCATCCGTCGACACCGCGCTGATCCCAGTCGTCGACGTGTCCTGAACGGCGACGTTCTCGACGGTGATCCCGGGGCGCTCGAGCGTGATGGCGCCCATGTCAGGCACGGACGGTGCGTACCGCCGGACGCCGATCCCCCGCAGGGTGCTGCCGTCTGAGCGGATGCTGAGGGCCTTGACCAGATCGCTCGAGCGGACCGTCTTACCCGTGGGATTCGAGCCGACGTAGATCGACGACGTCGCGTAGTCGACATAGAACGTGCCGGTCGTGACCTCGCCGAGCGACCCGACCTGGCGCAGCGGGGTGTCGCCGATCCACACCTGATCGGGGTGGGAGGCCATCGGGTTCTGGGCGCCGACGAAGCTCCATCCGGCCGCTGTGCCGTCGGAGGCGCCGCGGGTGTACGTGGCACTTGAGTCAAGCCTGGTCGTCCATCCGGTGGCGCGCCACGCGGAGCCGGATGCTGACCATCCCGAGACGACCGTGCTCCCGTCCAGCCAGACTGCCTCGTTCGGATACGACTGCACCACCAGTTGCTTGCCCGCGGGGAGGATCACCGATTCGTGATAGCTGCCGGCTCGCATGACGATCGTCGTCCCCGCGCTCGCGTTGCTGACTGCTCGCCCGAGCGTGCGAAGCGGTGCCTCCTTGGTTCCACTCGCCGAGTCGGAGCCCGTCGTGGCGACGAAGATCGACTTGCTGGGGACGGCGTACGTGGTGGAACCGATGGGCGCAGAGCCGACGGTGCCGGTCTGCGGCGGCGCAGGTGTCGACGGGGTAGGGGTCGGCGTCGAGGTGGGAGTCGGGGTCGGCGTGGGTGTCGGAGTTGGCCTGGGTGTGGGCGTGGGCGTCGCGCTCGCTGTCGGTGTCGGAGTCGCTGTCGGACTCGGGCTGGCGGAAGGCGACGCGGTCGGTTGGGACGTCGCCGTGGTGCTGGGCGTCGCGCTGGGTGAGGACGTCGCCTGGAGGGACCTGACCATCAGATCGTCGTACGCGAACGTCGTCGCCCGCCCCTTGCTCCCCACGTAGGACCAGACGGCCACGGATCCTGCTGATGACAGCACGGACGAGGCATCGGTTCCGTGTGCGGTCCAGCTCGGGGTCGCGCCTCGTCCCCACAATCCGGCGGACACGGTGACCGCGGTGCCGCCCTTCGTGGAAAGGCCAAGGGTGTACCAGCTCCCTGCGGACACCTTCTGCACCTTCGCCGCGGCAACCGTGACGGTGGACCCGTTCGTAGCGACGCGTTGCGCGAGCACGCTCGCCTCTCCGGTCGAGGCGACAACCAGGGCGGCGCGATACGCACCTGCGCTGCCGTCGCGGAGTCGGAGTGCGGTCATCGTCGACGAACCCGACGGCGGGAGCGAGCCGATCCTGACGGCGAGCGTCCCTTCCACGTCCCGAGCCGAGATCGAGCCGAGCCGCGCTGTCCGCGATGTGGACGCAGCGGGAACCGTCACGATGCCGACGCCCCCGCTGACGGAGAACGATCCTGGGGCGGCGACCGAGTAGGTGCCACCGGTCTCCGCCTTGCCCCAGCCCGAGGTCACGGTCCGCGACATCGTGTCCGCCACGACAGGTGCGGGCGTCGCGGCGAAACCGGCCGCAGACGCACCGAGCACCGCGCTGACCACGGCCAGCGCTGTGGCGCCTGCTGCGGCCCGCGCGGAAAGTCGCGGGCGCCGAGGGCGTCGACGGCGCTCGGCGCGGTGCTGAGGTGCGGGGCTGGAGGGGGTCATACGCACAAACCTTCGGTAGCGGACAGCCGGGTACTACGTGCTCATCGGCAGACTCATCGGGCGAATCGCCTGATTGGCGGATCACCTTAGCGGGTGAAATATGGCAAGTCGACGGGCGAAACCGGTCCCGAAGGCGGGCAAAACGGGACAACAACCGCATAGCATCCGGCATGACGGGTCGCTCGGAGGCCCGCGTGCGGCGCGTCGGGAGGGCGAACATGGGGCGCATCGGCTATGCACCCGGCGCGTACGACCTGTTCCACGTCGGGCACCTCAACATCCTTCGTCACGCCAAGCAGCACTGCGACCACCTGATCGCTGGCGTGGTGGCCGACGAGGTCCTCGAGGTGACCAAGGGGCGTCGGCCGATCGTTCCGCTGCAGGAGCGCATGGAGATCGTCAGCCACATCTCCTACGTCGACCAGGTGCATGCGGAGACGCTCCTCGACAAGCTCGACACGTGGCGCGAGCTCCCGTTCGACGTCTTCTTCAAGGGAGACGATTGGAGAGGGACCCCCAAGGGCATCGACCTTGAGCGAAGGTTCGGTGCCGTCGGGGTTGAGGTCGTGTACTTCCCCTACACGATGCACACGTCGAGCACGGCCTTGCGACGAGCCCTGGCGCTTCTCGAAGGCGTCGTGGACAGCCCGCTCGAGCTCGAGGTCGAACCGGCCTGACGGGATCGAGTCACCCCTGGCTCGTAGACTGACGACGCCGCGGATCCCAAGGATTCGGGGCTCTCGTGCTGTGCCGTGTCGGCCAGCTGTCGACCCGAAGGACCCCATGGACCTCACCGGCCTCCTGCCCGCGCTCCTCGCCGACCCCGCCGCCGCGCAAGCGGTGGATCACGTCGTCGCGCGCGGTGAGCTGGACGTGGTGGGTCCGGCGGGCATCCGACCGCCGCTGCTGGCGGCGATGGCGGCCAAGCGCCCGCTGACGGTCGTGACGGCGACGGGCCGGGACGCCGACGAGCTCGCGGCGGCGCTGCGCTGCTACCTCAGCCCCGACGACGTCGCGGTGCTGCCCAGCTGGGAGACGCTGCCGCACGAGCGCCTGAGCCCGCGCAGCGACACGGTTGCGCGGCGCATCGCGGTGTTCCGTCGGCTCGCGCACCCCGGCGAGGCCGGCCCGATCGGTGCGATCCGGGTGCTGGTGCTGCCGGTGCGGGCGCTGCTGCAGCCGGTCGTCGACGGGCTGGGCGAGCTGGAGCCCGTGTCGATCAACCTGGGCGACCGCGTCGACCTGGACCAGGTGACGCAGCAGCTCGTCGACGCCGCCTACCAGCGCGTGGACATGGTGGAGAAGCGCGGCGAGTTCGCGGTTCGCGGCGGGATCCTGGACGTGTTCCCGCCCACCGAGGACCACCCGCTGCGCGTCGAGCTGTGGGGTGAGGACGTCGAGGAGATCCGCTGGTTCTCGGTCGCGGACCAGCGCAGCCTGGAGATCGCCGACCACGGGGTGTGGGCGCCGCCGTGCCGCGAGATCCTGCTGACGGACGAGGTGCGGGAGCGGGCCAAGGCGCTCACGGAGCAGCTGCCGGGCGCGATCGACATGCTCGACAAGCTCGCGCAGGGCATCGCAGTGGAGGGCATGGAGTCGCTGGCGCCGGCGCTAGTCGAGCGCATGGTCCCGGTGCTGGACCTGGTGGCGGACGACAGCCTGCTGGTGCTCGCGGACCCCGAGCGCGTGCGGCGTCGTGCGCACGACCTGGTCGCGACCACGCAGGAGTTCCTCGAGGCCGCGTGGACGAGCGCGGCTGCGGGCGCGCACACGCCGCTGGACCTGTCGTCGGCGAGCTTCGCGGACTTCGCGGAGGTGCGGGCGTTGGCCGCGGTGCGGGGGCTGGGTTGGTGGACGCTGTCCGGTTTCACGCTGGACGCGGAGGCGGTCGAAGAGCCGGACGACGACGATGCGGCAACCGTCGTCGTGCAGGCGCGGGACGTCGAACGCTACCGAGGGGACGTCGCCAAGGCGATCGCCGACGTCCGTGACCTGCAGCGACAGAATTGGCGGCTCATCCTCACCACCGAGGCGCACGGTCCCGCGCAGCGCATGGTCGAGCAGCTCAAGGCCGCCGACGTGCCCGCCCGGCTCGTCGCGCAGATCACCGAGGAGCCTGAGGGCGGCGTCGTGCTCGTCACGCCCGCCCCCGTCGGCCCGGGCTTCGTCGCCCAGGACCGCAAGCTCGCCGTCTTCTCCGAGTCCGACCTCACCGGCCGCGCCGGCAGCAGCACCCGTGACATGCGCAAGATGCCGAGCCGCCGGCGCAACGTCGTCGACCCGCTGGCCCTGCGCCCCGGCGACTTCGTGGTGCACGAGCAGCACGGCGTCGGGCGCTTCGTCGAGCTGGTGCAGCGCACCATCGGCACGGGCGCCAACGCGGCCACGCGTGAGTACCTGGTCATCGAGTACGCGTCCAGCAAGCGCGGCCACCCCGGCGACCGGCTGTTCGTCCCGTCCGACCAGCTGGACCAGGTCACCAAGTACGTGGGCGGCGAGGCGCCGAGCCTGAACAAGATGGGCGGCGGCGACTGGGCCAAGACCAAGGGCCGCGCCAAGAAGGCCATCAAGGAGATCGCCGCCGAGCTCATCCGCCTGTACAGCGCGCGGATGGCGACGCAGGGGCACGCGTTCGCGCCCGACACCCCGTGGCAGCGCGAGCTCGAGGACGCGTTCGCGTACGTGGAGACGCCCGACCAGCTCGTGACGATCGACGAGGTCAAGGCCGACATGGAGAAGCCGATCCCCATGGACCGGCTGGTCTGCGGCGACGTCGGCTACGGCAAGACCGAGATCGCGGTGCGCGCCGCGTTCAAGGCCGTGCAGGACGGCAAGCAGGTGGCCGTCCTGGTTCCGACGACGCTGCTGGTGCAGCAGCACCTCGACACGTTCACCGAGCGCTACTCCGGCTTCCCGGTGAACGTGCGGGCGCTGTCGCGCTTCCAGACGGCCAAGGAGTCCAAGGAGATCGTCGACGCGCTCGCCGACGGCACCGTCGACGTGGTCATCGGCACGCACCGCCTGATCACCGGCAACGTGCGGTTCAAGGACCTGGGGCTCGTCGTGATCGACGAGGAGCAGCGGTTCGGCGTCGAGCACAAGGAGACGCTCAAGGCGCTGCGCACCAACGTGGACGTGCTGGCCATGAGTGCGACGCCGATCCCGCGCACCCTGGAGATGGCGGTCACCGGCATCCGGGAGATGTCGACGCTGGCCACGCCCCCCGAGGAGCGGCACCCGGTGCTCACCTTCGTCGGCGCCTACGAGGAGAAGCAGATCGCCGCCGCCCTGCGGCGAGAGCTGCTGCGCGAGGGCCA
>Ga0160436_1000206_pt1 | contig 29022 bp, 24 predicted proteins | sample HID1973M_E0MG_FD_108264 | JGI IMG/M metagenome (GOLD analysis project Ga0160436, IMG submission 108264) | Enriched mosquito-associated microbial communities from UW Madison campus, WI, USA - HID1973M_E0 MG | ecosystem: Host-associated > Arthropoda: Insects > Digestive system > Unclassified ...
ACGAGCACGAGCACGAGCACGAGCACGAGCACGAGCACGAGCACGAGCACGAGCACCAGCACCACGACCCCGAGCACGAGCACTGACCGGGTCAGTACACCTCGCCCACGTTCCTCACCGTCTCGCGCAGGCTCGCCGTCTCGCCATCCGTCCCGACGACGGTGAGCGTGTAGACGAGCGCCGCGGCACCGCAGGGGTACTCGAGGTGCCCGTCGGGGAAGTCGGCGTGGGTACCGTTCGGCGGCAGCTCGATCCCGAGGCCCTCAGCCCGGGCGTCTGAGGTGTCGATGCCGATGTAGGCGGCAACGGCATCCGTGCTGTGCCAGCGCGCCTCGAGATACTCGGGCGGACCGTCGAGGGCGCATTCGACCTGACCGGTCAGCTCGAACACGTCGAGCGTCGCACCGGGTGCACCCGCCTCGAGTGTGGCGACGGGGCGCGGCGTCCGGGTCGGTCGCGCGGCGGCACCGCTCACCGTGCGCTCGGGGACCGCCGTCGGAGGGATGCGGCCCGGGCTGCCCTCGGAGGTGGCGGCAGCATCCCGTGGTGCCAGCAGGGCGTACCCGCCGACTCCCGCTCCCACCGCGACGATCACGCCGAACGCGATGAGGGGGCCCCGGATGCGGCGGCCGGGGCGGGCGGATGGCACGGTGGATCGATCGCTCATGGTGGTCCGTTCGGGTGACGAAACTGAGGTCTCAATCGGGGTGAGGACTGGAGGCTACTCCCCTGATGTGACCGGGGTGTTTCGCGATAGCGTCGACGATTGGGGGCGCGCACGATCCGCCACTCGCATCGCCGAAACGACGAACGGAGAGCACGTGACCGAGACGACCACCACATCCGGTTCCGCCTGGAAGCGCTTCTGGGAACGTGGCGGATGGTGGAAGGCCCTGCTCCTCGTGGTCGTGTACTACGGCCTGTACCAGGGCATGAGCTTCCTGATCGTGAGCCCGCTGTACGCGGCGGTGTCGCCCGAGGAGGGCAGCCCGGCGTTCATCCTGCTCACCACCGCCCTGCCGATCGCGCTCGCCATCGTGGTGCTGGTGGTGTTCGCCCTCTCCGTCGGGTGGCTGAAGGAGCTGTTCGGCCCGCAGCCGATCCGCGGCAGCTGGTGGATGTGGATCGCCGTCGCCGGGGTGCTCGTGTTCAACGTGCTGCACCTGCTGACCATCGACTACGGGAAAGCCGGATTCGAGGTCGTGGCCACCTGGCTGCTCACCGGTCTGTTCATCGGGTTCGCCGAGGAGACCCTGACCCGCGGCTTCGCGGTGAACCTGCTGCGCAAGGCCGGGTACCGCGAGTTCGTCGTCGCGCTGCTGTCGTCGCTGCTGTTCGCGGTGCTGCACGCCGGCAACCTGTTCACCACCGACCAGGGCCCGCTCGCCACCGGCTTCCAGGTGCTCTACACCTTCTTCTTCGGCATCTGCATGTACCTCACGCTGCGCGTCACCGGCAACCTGATCTGGCCGATCCTGCTGCACGCGAGCACCGACCCCACGATCTTCCTGTCGGCCGAGTACCCCACCGAGAGCACGCTCGCCACGATCGGGGCGCAGGGCAACGTCGTCGTCATCCTGGTGGGCCTGATCCTCGTGTGGTTCGTGCGCGGCCGGGTGAAGCCGAAGGACGAATTCGCTGTGGAGCCCAAGCTCGCCTGACCGGGAGGCACGCGGATGCGCCTGCTGAGGATCCTCTCCCGCTACTGGGTGACGGTCGCGATGCTCGTCGCGTTCGTGGTGGTGAACGTCGTCAACGGCGCCGTCGTCGGCAGCTTCGAGCCGGGCGACCCGCTCTACGACGACGTGGCGTACGGCATCCCGTCGCTGCTCGACGGACGGTGGTGGACGTACCTCACGGGCATGTTCTTCGTGTCGAATCTGCTCGTCTACATCCCGATCCTGCTGCAGTTCGCGATCACCTCGGCCGTCTACGAGGGCCGGGCGGGCCACGGGCGCACCCTGCTCGTGGCGCTCGGCGGGCAGGCGATCGGCGCGCTGCTCACGAGCCTCGTGATCCTGGCTCTCATACCCACCGGATGGCATTGGGCGCAGGATCCGGGACACGACCTCGACACCGGCATGTCGATCGCGGCGTTCGCGCTGCTCGGCGCGCTCACCGCGATCATGCAGCCCGTGTGGCGCAGGCGGGTGCGGGTGATCGGCTGGGCGCTCGTGCTGGTGCTGTTCCTCGACTCGGCGCAGCTCTGGGATCTCGAGCACCTCATCGGCTTCGCACTCGGCGTGTTCGCCGGCCCGTTCGTGATTGGCCGGATGCCGCACCGCCCCGAGATCCGCTTCGGTCGACGCACCCAGCGCGTGGCGGTGGCGGTCGTGGTGGCCGTCGTCGGCGTCGAGACGATCATGGAGGGCCTCATCCCGGCCGGTCTCCCCCAGCTCTTCACCGTGGAGCGCACGGGCGCGCCGAGCGGCATCGACCTCACCCTCATCGCGGTGGCGGTGCTGCTGCTGTTCGCCGCCGACGCCCTACGCCGCGGGCGACGCCTGGCGTGGGTGTTCACGACCGCGCTGTTCGCCCTCGCCGTGCTGGCGATCGCCGTGGTCGAGACGAGCCTCGAGCGGGTCGCGGATCTGATCATCTTCGGCTCCGTGTTGCTGCTTCTGCTCGTGAGCGTCCGCGCGTTCACTGTGCGCACCCGCAGGCGCGCCTTCCGCCGCGCCGGGCGGCGGCTGCTCTGGGTGCTGCTGGCGCTCGCCCTCTACACGGCCGCCGGATTCCTGATCCTCCAGGACGAGTTCACCCCCACCGCCACCCCGCTCACCGCACTCGGCGAGTTCGTGGGGCGCGTCTTCTTCATCGACCCGCCGGGCGTCGCTCCCGACACCGGCATCGCACGGTTCTTCCTCGACACGATCGGCATCGTCTGGGTGGCCGCCCTGCTGGTCTCGGTCATCTCGCTCTTCTATTCGAGCCGCCGACCGCACCTCGACCCGGATGCCGGCGAGCGGTTGCGCGAACTGCTGCGGCAGAACGACTCCTCGACGGTGCAGTGGATGCTCACCTGGCGGGGCATCACGCCGTGGTTCAGCGCGGACGGGAGCACGGCGGTCGGCTACCACCTGGCCGGTTCGGTGGCGCTCGTGCTGGGCGACCCGGTGGGTCCCGCCGAGCAGCGGCAGGCGTCCCTCGCCGAGTTCGACCGCTTCTGCTTCGCCAACGGCTGGATCCCGTGCCTGTTCTCGGCCGGCGAGGACACCGCCGCGCTCGCACCCGAGCTGGGGTGGAAGTCGGTCGAGATCGCGGAGGACTCGATCATCCCCCTCGAGGGTCTCGCCTTCACCGGCAAGCCGTGGAACAACATCCGCACCGCCCTCAACCGCGCCGAGCGCGAGGAGGTGTCGTTCGTGCAGACGCAGTGGGCGGATGCCGCGCCCGTGGTCACCGATCAGCTGCGGATCATCTCCGGCGGCTGGGTCGACGACAAGGCGCTGCCCGAGATGCGGTTCACGCTCGGCACGCTGGCCGAGGCCGACGACCCGGAGGTGCGGCTGAGCCTCGCGGTCGACCCGGCGGGCACCATCCAGGGCTTCACCTCGTGGCTGCCCGTGCATCGCGCCGGTGAGCCGGTCGGCTGGACGCTCGACCTCATGCGACGGCGGGATGACGGCTTCCGCCCGGTGATGGAGTTCCTCATCGGCGAGAGCGCGCTCGCCTTCCGCGACGAGGGGTACGAGTTCCTGTGCCTCTCGGCCGCGCCGCTCGCGAAGGCGCCGGAGCGGCTCGACGAGAACTCGGACGGCCGGGTGCTGCAGCGCATCCTCGACTTCCTCGGCGCCGTGCTGGAGCCGTTCTACGGATTCCGGTCGCTCTTCCAGTTCAAACAGAAGTTCAACCCCGTGCACCGGCCGCAGTACCTGGTGTACCCGGATGAGACGGCGCTCGTCGAGATCGGCGTCGCCATCGTGCGCGCGTACCTGCCGGATGCGAAGGCCGGCGACTGGCTGCGGCTCGCGTGGGGACTCGTCACTCCGGAGCGCCCACCCAAGCCCGTGTGAACATCTTGTGCACTCTCAGCCTGTCGGCATATACGTCGGAGTAAGCTCAATCAAGTCGACCGGCGTTTTGCCCTTGGCTCACATCTGGCCCGTTCTCGGGCTGCCAAGCGGACGGAACCCCATTTCCTCTTCAACACCCGCACTCGGCCGTATCCGTGAGACCCGCCCTCGAACAGCGGACGCCGTCGATCCCATCCAGAGCTTCACAGCGATCGCCCGTCAGGTTCGGGATGCCAACCTGCTGCGCCGCAGCGGCTGGTTCTACCTCGCCCTCGGCGCCGGTCTGCTGCTCGCCCTCGGCGGCGCCATCACCGGGTTCATCCTCTTCGGCGCCAGCTGGTACCAGCTGCTGATCGCTGCGGCGCTCGGCATCATCTTCACGCAGATCGCCTTCATCGCCCACGAGGCCTCGCACCGGCAGGTGCTCAGCTCGGGCCCGGCCAACGACCGTCTGGGTAGGCTCCTCATCGTGTTGGGCGTCGGCATGAGCTACCAGTGGTGGATGACGAAGCACACGCGCCACCACGCCAACCCGAACACGGTGGGCAAGGATCCCGACATCGAAGTCGACGTGATCGCGTTCACGCACGAGACAGCGGCCGAGCAGAAGGGCCTCCTCGCCCTAATCACCCGCCGTCAGGGCTGGCTGTTCTACCCCCTCATGATGCTCGAGGGCCTCAATCTCCACTTCCATTCGGTGCGTTCGCTCACCGAGCGGCGCCAGGTGAAGGGCCGTTGGTTCGAGCTCGGCATGATCGTGCTGCGGTTCGCCATCTACCTCGGCATCATCTTCTGGGCGCTGCCGCTCGGCATGGCGTTCGCCTTCCTCGGCGTGCAACTGGCCGTGTTCGGCTTCTACATGGGCACCTCGTTCGCGGTGAACCACACCGGCATGCCGATCATCCCCGCAGCCGCGAAGCTCGACTTCTTCACCAAGCAGGTGCGCACCTCGCGTAACATCGCCGGCGGATGGTGGGCCTCGGCCCTGCTCGGCGGCCTCAACTACCAGGTCGAGCATCACCTCTTCCCCAACATGGCCCGTCCCCAGCTCGCCAAGGCGCGCATGCTCGTCCGCGAGCACTGCCGCGTCAACAGCGTCCCCTATACCGAGATGAGTCTCGTCCGTGCCCACGCCAACGTCGTGAAGCACATGCACCAGGTGGGTCTCGCAGCCACCGACCCGTTCACATGTCCACTCATCGCCCAATACCGGCGCGCCTGACGCGCCCCCAGACATCCGCTTCGGCACCCGCCGTCGCCGGATGCGTCCGCCGTCTCCTCCGGAGCAGTCGTGTCGTCCCTTCGGGACGGCGCCTCGGCGGATGTTCACGAATATGAAGGAGAACACCATGCCCACCGGAACCGTGAAGTGGTTCAACGCCGAAAAGGGATTCGGCTTCATCGCCCCCGACGAAGGCGGCGACGACCTCTTCGCCCACTACTCGGCCATCGCCGGCTCCGGACACCGCAGCCTCGAGGAGGGCCAGCGCGTCCAGTTCGACACGGCGCGTGGCCCCAAGGGCTTGCAGGCGGAGAACATCTCGCCCGCATCCTGACCTGGCGGTCGGCACCCCTCTCGCGAGGGGGCTGACCCCCCACCGAATCGGGGGAGGGCGGGCTGATGCCCGCCCTCCCCTTCTTCATAGCGTCGCCTCGTACCCGCACCGCGGGTCACCACCACGAGGAGACGCCATGTCCACCACCCCCCGCACCACCGCATCCGCCCCCCGCACACACGACGCGGGCACTCCCCCGCGCATCCGGTGGCACAGGCCGCTCATGGCGCTTGCTGTCGTGTCGGCGCTCGTCAGCGCCGCCGCCCTCATCGGCCTTCTCGCGGATCCGCGTGAGCTGGTCGGCGCCCCCATCTGGGCGAAGGCGCTCAAGTTCGGCCTGTCGATCCTCATCTACGCGGTCACCTGGGCGTGGCTGATCGGCCAACTGCAGCGCTTCCGCCGGATCGCGTGGTGGGCCGGCACCGTGATCGCGGCGACGCTCATCCTCGAGCTCGCGATCATCACCCTGCAGATCGTGCGCGGCCACCGGAGCCACTTCAACAACACGAACCCGTTCGACGAGACCCTGTGGTCGATCATGGGCACCGCGATCATGGTGCTCTGGCTCGCGACGCTCGTCGCCGCCGTCGTGCTGTGGTTCACCCCGGGACGCGACCGCGCCCGCACCCTCGCGATCCGCGCCGGAAGCCTGCTGAGCCTCGTCGGGCTCGGCCTCGGGTTCCTCATGACGATGCCGACGGCCGCGCAGCTGGCTGACTACGACGGCATCGTCGGCGCACACACGGTCGGCGCGGGAGACGGCGGACCGGGCCTCCCCATCCTCGGCTGGTCGACCGAGCACGGCGACCTGCGCATCCCCCACTTCATCGGCATGCACGCCCTGCAGCTGATCCCGATCGCGCTCATCCTCATCGAATGGGCCTCCCGGCGCGTCACCGAGTTCCGCAGCCTCCGCACGCGCGTCGGCCTCGTCTGGACGGCCACGGTCGTCTACGCCGCCACCGTCGCGCTCGTCACCTGGCAGGCGTTGCGGGGGCAGTCGATCATCGCCCCGGATGCGGTCACGCTGACCGCCGCCGCGGCCATCCTGGTCGCGGGTGCCGCCGGCGTGCTGCTCAGCATCGCAGCGGGCCGGCGCGAGCTGGCAGACGTCGAGAAATAGACCATTGCACCCCGCATACGGGGGGCAGTACGATCGCGTCAGCCGCACCGCTCTACCCCCCTGCCGGCTATCAACCCGTCCCGATGGAGCGAACCCCCCATGAACGTCGTGACCCCCTCCGCGACCGCTGCGCCCGCAGGCTGGTATCGCGATCCGCTCGGTATCCCCCAGCTGCGCTGGTGGAACGGCATCGCCTGGACCAACCACATCCAGGAGAACCGCACCGAGCTGCAGACGTGGACCGCCGACTTCGGCGCCACGTCGCACACGTCCGTCGCCTGACGGACACCCTCTACCCCCTGCCTGACCCGTCTATGGCATGGGGATACACCTGCACAAGCAATACCCACAGCCGATAGCCGGTGCGCCTGACGGGTGGGCGCATCGACTGTCGGTCGGCGCGCGGGCGTCGATCCACCAGGATCCGCCCGCGCGTCGGCTTCTCAGCGCTGAAGCCAGGCGACCACGGCGAGCACGCGCCGGTGGTCGGTTCCGGAGTCCTCGAGGCCCAGCTTGCCGAAGATGGCGGTGACGTTCTTCTCGACCGCTCCCACGCCGATGAACAGCGCCTTCGCGATCGCCGTGTTGCTGCGGCCTTCGGCCATCAGCTGCAGTACCTCCCGCTCACGCGGGGTGAGGGATGCGAGGGGGTCGTGGCGCCGCCCGATGAGCTGCGCCACCACCTCCGGGTCGAGCACGGTGCCGCCCGCCGCGATGCGGTCGACGGCGTCGGTCAGCTCCTCGAGCGAGGCGACGCGGTCTTTCAGCAGGTAGCCGACCCCGCCGCCGCCGGAGCCGAGCAGCTCCTGCGCGTAGGCGACCTCGACGTACTGCGACAGCAGCAGGATGCCGGTGTCGGGCAACTCCTGCCGGAGCCGGAGCGCCGCGCGCACCCCCTCGTCGCGGAACGTGGGCGGCATCCGCACGTCGAGCACCGCCAGCTCGGGCTTCAGTCCAGGTGCGGCGGCCATCAGCTCGTCGGCGTCGCCGAAGGCGCCGACCACCTCGTGGCCCGCCTCCTCGAGCACCCGCACGAGACCCTCGCGCAGCAGCACGGAATCGTCAGCGACCACGACGCGCACGTTCACACCCCCAGGCTAGCGATGCGGCGTCAGACCAGTGACGACGGCATGGAGGCGGCAAGGGGCAGGTGGGCGAGGATGATCGTGGGGCCGCCGTAGGGGCTGCGCACCTCGACGGTGCCGCCGAGCCCGCGCAGGCGCTCCTCGATGCCGGCGAGACCGTGGCCGGGGGTCGCCGAGGCGCCGCCCGTGCCATCGTCGCTGACGATCACGTCGAGCCAGGTGGAGTCGTCGTCGAGCATCCGGCGCAGTTCGAGCCGCACCCACGCGTTCGAGGCGCGGGCGTGCTTCGCCACGTTGGTGAGCGCCTCGGCGGCGATGAAGTAGGCGTTGCGCTCGAGTTCGGGCGGCAGCTCGAGGTCGGCGGGCAGCAGGTTCTCGATGTGGGTGGGCAGCGGGGAGCGTACGGCCAGCGACTCGAGGGCCGCCACGAGGCCGCGGTCGAGCAGGATCGGCGGGGCGAAGCCGCGCGACAGGGCGCGAAGCTCCTCGAGTGCCTCCTTCGACTGCTGCATCGCCTCGGCGATGAGCGCTCGCGCCGCATCCGGGTCCTTCTCGAGCTGACGGTCGGCGGATGCGAGGTCCATCTGCATGCGCACGAGCCGCTGCTGCGGTCCGTCGTGGATGTCGCGCTCGAGGCGCCGCAGGGCGGTGCCCTCCGCGGCGACGGCGGCGGTGCGGGATGCGGAGAGGTCGGCCACCTGCACCTTCAGCTCCTCGGAGCGGAACGACGACAGCATCCCCCGGGCGATGGCGTGGTGGATCCAGGTGAGGCCATGGGTGATGAAGGGCAGGGTGGCGATGAAGATGAGGCCGATGACGGCGAGGAACGCGTCGGTCGCGATGGGGTGCAGGAGCGAGTCGTCGTCGAGCAGCGACCCGAGGAACCGCGGCAGGCCCCATTCGCGCTCGCCCGGGATGAGGCGGCTGTAGAGCGGGTAGGTGATACCACCGAGGCCCACCGAGAGCCAGGTGATCGTGACCGACCAGGTGAGGATGCCGACGATCGGGTTCACGACCATGCCGTGCAGCAGATACAGCCAGTAGTGCCCGTCGATGACGGGGGCCATGAACTTCGCGAAGCCGCTTCCGCCGCGGGCGGCGCGATCCCACCGCGGGGTGCTGATCGCCGGGAACAGTGCCCCCCGGAGCCGCCAGGTCTCGAAGATGCCGAAGCCGCGGGCGACGAAGAGGGCGGCGATGACCACGGCGATGCCGATGAAGATGGGGATCATGCCGACGCCGGTCCAGAACAGCGTCGCCAGCACCGTGAGCGCGACGATCACGATCGGCAGCAGCGGAAGGAGGAACCCGAGTTCGGGGAACAGCCCCACCCAGTACCGGCCGTAGCCGCGTCGCGTCTCACTCATGTCACCAGCATCCCGGACGGGGAGCCCGCCCGGCATCCGGTTCGCGCACGGATGCGGGGTGGGGTCATCCCCCGTAGGCGGCGACTGCGGGGCGCCTGCCGAGCTCGACCACCCGGTCGGGGTGCTCGTGGTCGTCGGCGCGGTGCGACACGAGCACCACCATGCGGTCGTCGCTCGCGCCGCGGATGTCGGCCATGAGGGCGCGGGCCGTCGGTTCGTCGAGGTGCGCGGTCGGCTCGTCGAGCAGCAGCAGCTCGGCTCGGCTGAGGAGGGCCCTGGCGACGGCGAGGCGCTGACGCTCTCCCCCGGACAGGGCGCGGCCCGCCTGCCCGACGCGCGTCGCGAGGCCATCCGGCAGGGAGCCGATCAGCGTGCCGAGGCCCGTGCGTTCGAGCACCGCCGTGAGTTCCGCGTCGTCGACGGGGTCGTCGCGGCGTCGGCCGATGAGCAGGTTGCCGCGGATGCTGGAGTCGAAGACGTGGGCCTCCTGCGGGCACCAGGCGACGTGCCGGCTCCAGTCGCTGCGGTCGAGCTCGGCGACGGGCACGCCGTCGGCGAGCACCGCCCCGGCGTCCGGTTCGAGTGCGCCCATGATCATCGACAGCAGCGTGGACTTGCCCGACCCGGAGGGGCCGTCGAGGCGCAGCCTGCCGCCGGTCGTGAGGCTCGCGTCGACGCCGGCGAACAGGGGTTCGGCGGAGCCCGGAAGCACCCTCGTGACCCCGCTCAGCTCGATGCGCTCCAGCCGAGCGTCGAGGGTGCGCGTCCCGCCGGTGGTCGCGGGTGCGTCGAGCACGGGTGCGAGGCGACCGAGTACCGCGGCGAGCGTCGGGATGCGGCGGATGGCCGCCACCACACCGTCGACGGCCTCGACGAGCGCGAGCGCCAGCAGGCTCACGACGGCGACCGTCTCGACCGGCATCGCCGTGGGCGCCAGCACGGGCACGGCGACCGCCAGGCCCGCGCATCCGACCATCGCGAGCGCGGTGCCGAGCCCCGCTGCCGACGCGGTGCGCCGTTCCGCCTTCGAGAGGCGGTCGCCTGCCGCATCGATGCGGGCGATGGCGGCGGGGGCGACGCCGCCGGCACGCAGCTCGTCGGACGCCTCGCCGAGGGCGGAGATGCGTCGAACGAGGTCGGAGCGCGCCGCGACCCGCTCCCCCGCGGCACGGCGCACCGCCACGAGCCCGCCTGCAGCGGCGAGCACGAGGGTCGCGAGCAGCACGAACCAGACGACCCCGGCGAGTTCGGGCGCGAGGATCGACGTGGTGACGCCCACCCCGAGCACCGCGACGACGCCGGCGGCGGCCGGCGGGATGACCCGCGGCAGCTGATCCCGCAGCTCGGCCGGCTCGGTCACGAGCACGTCGAGCGTCGCGCCACCGCCGAGCAGCGCTCGCATGGTGGGACCTTGCGCGGCGAGCCGGCGCCAGAGTCGCAGCCGCAGCCCGTCGGTGGCGCGGAAGACGGCGTCGTGGGCGAACAGCCGCTCCGCGTAGCGGGCGACCGGGCGACCCAGCCCGAAGAAGCGCACGCCGACGATCGCGACGAGCAGGTACATGATCGCCGGCTCCTCCGCGGCCCGCACGATCAGCCAGCCCGAGACGGCGGTGAGCGCCATCCCGAGACCGATCGCGAGCGACGCCATCGCAGCCGCACCCACCCACCGCCACGGCGCGAAGCCGAGGACGACGCCGAGCGCCCGCCAGGGTCGGGTCGCGGCCGGAGCGGATGCCGCCCGGGATGCGGGGCGCCGTTCGGGCTCGAGAGCCGCGGCACGGGGCTGCTCGGCCGGCGCGGGGCGGTCGCTGCCGGAGGCACCGGGGACGAGGTCGACCACGTCGTCTGCGAGGGCGAGCGTCTCGGGTTCGTGACTCACGAGCACCGTCGCGACCCGGCCGGCGCGGGAGCGGATCGCCGTGCGGACCCGCGCCGCCGCCTGCGCGTCGAGGTGGGCGGTCGGCTCGTCGACCACGAGCAGGCGCGCCCCCTCGTCGACGCGGGCGAACGCGCGCACGAGGGCCGCACGACGCCGTTCGCCGGGACTCAGCTCGGCGAGCGGCGCATCGAGGAGCGCGACGAGACCCAGCTCGGCCGCCAGCGCGATGGCCGTGTCCGGCGCGATGCCGACGAGCGCGAGCTCCTCCGCGAGGGTCTCGCTCGCGAAGCCGGGGGTCTGGGCGGCATACGCGGTGAGATCCGGGTCGCCCGTCACGGCACCCGTGAGTTCGGCGTCGGCGGGAAGCGCCCCGACGAGCGCCGCGAGCGCCGTCGACTTGCCGCATCCGCTCGGACCGGCCACGGCGGTGATGCGGCCGGGCACCGGGCGCAGGGTCACGCCGTCGAGGATCGGCGCGCGCCCCGGATAGCGCACGCTCACGTCGACGAGTGCGGGCTCGCCCTCCCTGGGCGTCGCCGCGACACGTCCGTCGGCGAGCAGCGCCTTCACCTTGCCGAGGGCCGCGAGGCCGTCCTGCGAGGAGTGGAAGGCGGCCCCCACATCCCGGAGCGCGGTGAAGCACTCGGGCGCCAGCAGCAGCACGAGCAGCGCCACCTCGAGCGTCACATCGCCCGACAGCAGCCGGATGCCGAGGAACACCGCGATCACGGCGACCGAGATGGTGGCGATCAGCTCGAGCGCGAGAGCGGAGAGGAACGCGGTGCGCAGGGTCAGCATGGTGCGACGCCGGTAGTCGGCCTGGATGCGGTCGAGGGCCTCCAGCTGCTCTTCGAGACGCCCCAGCCCGACGAGCACCGGCAGCCCCCTGGCCAACTCCACCAGGTGGTCGCCGAGTCGCGTGAGCGCGTCCGATGCGCGGTCGACGCGATCGCGGGTGTGCATCCCGATGAGGGTCATGAACACGGGCACGAGCGGGATCGTGAGGGCGAGGATGATCGCCGACACGAGGTCGGCGCCCAGGATGCGCAGGCCCGCCAGCAGGGGCACGACAGCGGCCGAGATCATCGCCGGGATCGCCACCCCGAAGTAGTCGTCGAGCGCGTCGAGTCCCTCCGTGGCGAGCACCGTCGTGCCGCCGCCCGCCGGGTCGCCGGCCGCGATCCGGCGCACCAGGTCGCGGCGCAGCTGCGTCTTCGCCCGGATGGCCGCGCGGCGGGCCAGCACGGCCTGCGCCCACACGGCGAGAGCCCGCAGCACGACGCCGACGGCGCCCATCAGCATCCACTGCGCGGGGTCGTCGCCTGCGGCGAGCGCCGCGATCTGCCGCGCGATCGACTCGGCGACCAGCACGATCCCGATCGCGCCCACGACAGCCGCGAGCGCGACCGGCAGCAGCGCGCGGGCGCCGCCCGGACCGAGTTCCGGGCGGGCCGCGCGGCCGGTCTCGCTCATGTCAGCCGCGTCCCGCGCCGACCGGACGGATGGCGGGGACGGCGTCGTGCGGCTCGGGCAGGTGCTGCGGGGCGACGCGCTTGCGGAAGACCCAGTAGCTCCAGGCCTGGTAGGCGAGCACGAGCGGCAGGGCGACGCCCGTCACCACCGACATCACGCCGAGCGTGTAGCTGCCGCTGGCCGCGTTCCAGATGGTGAGGTCGTACGCCGAGTCGATCGTCGACGGCAGCACGACGGGGAAGACGGCGGCGAAGATCGAGCCGGCGCCGAGGGCACCGAAGACCGCGAACCCGGTGAAGGCCCAGCCTTCGCGGCGCCGGCGGGCGAGCACCCATCCGGCGACCCCGGCGACGACGGCGAGCGCCAGCAGCGCCCAGCTGAACGCGTTGCCGCCCTGCAGTTCGACGAGGATCGCCCAGCCGGCGATCGGCAGCAGCGCGAACGGCGCGAGGCGCGGCACGAGGCGGCCCATCTTCTCGCGCACCGGGCCGTCGGTCTTGAGCGCCAGGAACGTGGCGCCGTGCACGAGGCAGAAGCCCACGAGGGCGAGGCCCCCGAGCACCGCGACCGGCGTCAGCCACACGAACGGCCCGCCGACGCGGTCGCCGTTGGCGTCGATCGGCAGTCCCGTCGTGGTGAGGGCGAGACCGGCGCCGAGGCCGAACGCGGCCACCGCCGAGCCGAGCCCGATCGACCAGTCCCAGAAGCGGGTCCACGCACGCGACACGATCTTGCCGCGGTACTCGATCGACACGGCGCGCATGATGAGGCCGAGCAGCACGATCACGAGCGGCACGTAGAGGGTCGAGAACAGCGACGCGTACCAGAACGGGAACGCCGCGAACATGCCCGCGCCCGCGGTGAGCAGCCACACCTCGTTGCCGTCCCACACGGGGCCGATCGCGTTCAGCATCACGCGGCGCTGCTTCTCGTCGCGGCCGCTGAAGAGCATGTGCATCCCGACGCCCAGGTCGAAGCCCTCGAGCAGGATGTAGCCGGTCCAGAGCACCGCGATCGCGACGAACCAGACGACGGGGAGGATCTCATCCATGACTGTTGCTCTCCTTGCTCAGTACGCGAACGCGAGGACGTCGTCGCGCTTGGCGCCGGCATCCGGATCGTCGGAGTCGATCGAGTGGTCGTCGTCGTGCCCGCCGAAGGCCTCCGGCATGACGGCGGCGACTCCCGCCCGCACGAACCGGGCCAGCAGCATGACCTCGACGATCATCAGGATCAGGTAGACCAGTCCCAGAGCCACCAGCGAGAAGACCACCTCGCGCCCGTCGACACCGGGCGAGACGGCCGCGGCGGTGAACATGAACACCCCGTCGACACCGCTCGGGTTCGGGTTCGGCGCCACCACGAACGGCTGGCGCCCCATCTCGGTGAAGATCCAGCCGGCCGCGTTCGCACCGAAGGGGGCCAGGATGCCGAGGATCGCCAGGCGGCTCAGCCACTTCGACTGCGGCACGGTGCCCTTGCGGGTGATCCACAGGGCCACGACGCCCGCGAAGGCAGCCAGCGCACCGAAGCCGATCATGATGCGGAAGCCCCAGTAGGTGACCTCGAGGTTGGGCATGTACTCGATCTCGGTGCCCGCGCGCTCACCGTAGATCGGGTTGTCGGGCAGGTGGGTGCCGTACAGCTCCTGGTACTCGGGGATCAGCTGATTCAGGCCCGGCATCTCGGTGGTGAAGTCGCCCTTCGCGAGGAACGACAGCACCCCGGGGATCTCGATGACGGGGATGACCTCGTCGCAGTTCTGCGAGCCGAGTTTGCCGACCGAGAGCACCGAGAAGCTCGTGCCGGTGTGGCACGCGGCCTCGGCTGCGGCCATCTTGAGCGGCTGCTGCTCGTACATGAGCTTCGCCTGGAAGTCGCCGGTGATCGCGACCGCGCCGAATCCGAGGATCGCGACGACCGCGCCGATGCGCAGCGACCGGATCCACACGGTGTGGTCCTTCGCGTCCCGGCCGGGGATCTCGGGCGCCTCGCCGACGACGACGCGACCCCGCTCATCCACCGTGTCGATGCCGTCCTTGCGGCGCCGCCAGAGCTGGTACCACGCGATGCCGAGCAGGAATCCGCCCGCCACCGCGACGGCGCCCGCCATGGTGTGCGGGAACGCGGCGAGCACGGTGCTGTTGGTGAGCACGGCCCAGATGTCGTTCAGCATGGGGCGCCCGTCGACCATCTCGATGCCGACCGGATGCTGCATCCACGAGTTCGCGGCGAGGATGAAGAACGCCGAGATCCACGAACCGATCACGGCGAGCCACAGGGTCGCCAGGTGCACCCGTTTGGGCAGGCGGTTCCATCCGAAGATCCAGAGGCCGAGGAAGGTCGACTCGACGAAGAACGCGAGCAGGCCCTCCATGGCGAGCGGCGCGCCGAAGACGTCGCCCACGAAGCGGGAGTACTCGCTCCACGCCATCCCGAACTGGAACTCCTGCACGATGCCGGTAGCGACACCCATGATGAAGTTGACGAGGTAGAGCTTTCCCCAGAACTTCGTCATCCGCAGCCACGCCTCATTGCCCGTGCGCACCCACATGGTGTGCAGGATGGCGACGACCATGCCGAGCCCGAGCGTCAGCGGCACCATCATGAAGTGGTACACGGTGGTGATCCCGAATTGCCATCTGGCGATCTCGAGCGGGTCCACGGATTTCCTCCCTCGGCGGCCGCCGCACGGCGACCTCTCCGACTCCACCCTCCGATGTGGCGCGGGGGCGGGTCAGAGTCCAAGGTCCCGTCAGCTGCGCTCGACCACCCAGGTCAGGTCGCGGCCGGTCGGCAGGTCGCCGTAGAGGTGCCCGTGGCGGGCGCCCTCGCCGAGCCTGGCGTCGACGAACAGCTCGGCGACGGGCGCCGGCGCCGTGCGCAGCAGCAGCGACGCCTGCAGCGCCAGCGCCAGGTCGGCGACGAGTCCCCGAGCGGATGCCGCGGCGTCGGCGGCGTCCATCGCCGCCACCCGGTGCAGGCGCTCACGCGTGGTGGCGAGGTGCGCGTCGAACACCGCGTGCGCGCCCGACGCGGCGGCGAGCTCGGCCTCGAACGCGGCCACGGCATCCGGTTCCCGAGCCAGCACCCGCAGCACGTCGAGCGCGATCACGTTGCCGGAGCCCTCCCAGATCGCCATCACCGGCTGCTCCCGGTAGCGCCGGGCGAGCGGGAAATTCTCGGCGTAGCCGTTGCCGCCCAGGCATTCGAGCGCCTCGAAGGCGTGCCCGGGGCCGCGCTTGCAGATCCAGTACTTCGCGACCGCGGTGGCGAGCCGCCGGAAGGCGATGTCGTGATCGGGGGCGTCGTCGTCGAAGGCGCGCGCGAGCCGCATGCCGACGGCGGTCGCCGCCTCGGTCTCGATCGCGAGGTCGGCGAGTACGGCCGTCATCGCCGGCTGATCGACGAGCGCGGCCCCGAACGCCCGACGATGCCGCGCGTGCCAGACGGCCTCGGCGGTCGCCTGACGCATCCCGGCGACAGTGCCGAGCACCGTGTCGAATCGCGTGCGGTGCACCATGTCGATGAGCACCGGGATGCCGCGACCGGCGTCGCCGATGAGGATCGCGCGGGTGCCCTCGAACTCGAGTTCGCCGGAGGCGTTGGCACGGTTGCCGAGCTTGTCCTTGAGGCGCGCGACGCGGAACGCGTTGCGGGTGCCGTCCGGCAGCACCCGGGGCACGAGGAAGGTGCCGAGCCCCTCCGGAGCCTGCGCCGTGACGAGGAAGGCGTCGGATGCGGGCGCCGAGCAGAACCACTTGTGGCCGTCGAGCAGGTGCACGCCCTCGCCGTCACCGGATGCGGGGGTCGCCGTGGTGAGGTTGGCGCGCAGGTCCGACCCGCCCTGTTTCTCCGTCATCGACATGCCGAGGATCGCGCTCGACTTGCCGGCGCGCAGTTCTGGGTCGTAGTCGCGGCTCAGCACGCGCGGCATCCACTCGGCGGCGACTGCCGCGTTCTTGCGCAGCACCGGCACCGCCGAGTGGGTCATCGAGACGGGGCAGCAGTGGCCCGGCTCGACCTGCGCGAAGAGCATGAACACGGCGGCCCGGGCGACGGCTGCTCCGGCTCGCGGCTCGGCGAAGGCGCCGGTGTGACCGCCCTCGGCGATGTTCGCGGCGATCACCCGGTGGTACGACTCGTCGTACTCGACCTCGTCGACGCGCACGCCGTACCGGTCGTACTGGTGCAGGCGGGGCGTGTACGTGTTGGCGAGTTCGGCGTCGCGCTGGAACGCGGCGGTGCCGACGTGCGTGCCGACGCGGTGCAGCCGGTCGACGGCCCACCCGGCGTCGTAGTGCGCCACCTGTTCGACGAGGGCGGTGTTCGCCGCGAACTCGTCGAGCTCGACGCGCGGCGGAACCTGGTTCACGACATCGTGAGGCATGCTCCGACGCTAGTCCCGGCGCCCGCCCGCCGCATCCGGGTCAGAGCTCCGGCATGTGGATGCGCTGGCCCTCCGGACCGGAGAGATGCAGCAGCTCGACGGGCCCGCCGCCCGCCGCACCGATCCAGTGGGGTGTGCGGGTGTCGAACTCGGCCGCCTCCCCCGCCTCGAGCACGAAGTCGCGCCCGCCGAGCACGAGCCGCAGGCGCCCCGAGATCACGTAGAGCCACTCGTTGCCGGGGTGCGACTTCTGCTCCACCCGCTCGCCGGGCCGCGCGGCGGGGAGGATCTGCTTGAACACCCGGATGCCCCCCGCGCCACGGCTGAGCGGCAGCACCACGCCGCCGCGGTGCTTGCGGGGCCGGATGTGCACACGCGGGTCGCCGATCTCGGGAGCCCCGACGAGTTCGTCGAGCGGCACGCCATACACCCGGGCCAGCGGCAGCAGCAGCTCGAGGGCGGGTCGGCGCTCGCCGGATTCGAGTCGCGAGAGCGTGCTGACCGAGATGCCGGAGTCGCGGGAGACCTCGGCCAGCGTGCGGCCGCGGTCGGTGCGGAGGGCTCGCAGGCGCGGACCCACGTTCGCGAGGGTCGTCTCGAGAGAATCGCTCATACCCTCAGTTTGCCATTCCAGCAATCAAACTTGCTCTTGTCGGCCGCGCGAGCGCACGATCGGAGCATGCACGAAGAACCCCTCCCCGCATCCGTCGACGTCGCCATCGTCGGCGGAGGACCCGCGGGCCTCTCCGCCGCCATCGCCCTCGGGCGCTCCCGCCGCAGCGTCGTCGTGATCGACGCGGGCGAGCCCCGCAACGCACCCGCGGCGCACGCGCACAACGTGTTCAGCCGCGATGGCGCCCCACCGCGCGAACTGATCGCCGATGCACGGGAGCAGGCCGCCCGCTACGGCGTGATCGTGCACGACGGCAGCGTGACCGCCGCCACTCGGGTCGACCCGAGCTGGTTCGAACTCACCACCGCGGGCGGCGCCACCCTGCGCGCCCGCCGAATCGTGCTCGCCTCCGGACTGCGCGACGTGCTCCCCGCCATCCCGGGGCTCCGCGAGCACTGGGGGGACTCGGTCGTGCACTGCCCCTACTGCCACGGCTGGGAGGTGCGCGACCGCCCCATCGTCGTGATCGGGACCACCCCGCGAAGCGGGCACCAGGCGCTCATGTTCAGCCGCCTGAGCGACGACGTCGTCTTCGTGCGGCATGACACCCCGGCCGATCCGGAGGTCGACGCAGACCTCAGGGCGCTCGGGGTGCGGGTGCTGGACGCTCGGGCGGCCCGTCTCGTCGACGACGCATCCGGATCGCTCGCGGTGGTCGAGCTCGACGACGGCAGCGAACTGCCCGCGGGAGCCGTGGCCATCGGACCCGCATTCGAGGCGCGCACCGAGCTGTACGAACTGCTCGGCGGCGACCCGCTCGTCGTCGAGGGCGTGGGCGTCGTCATCCCGGCCGACCCGACCGGACGCACCCCGATCGACGGCGTGTGGGCCGCAGGCAACTCGGCGGATGCGACGGCGATGGTGGGCGCATCCGCAGCCGCCGGCACGATGGCGGGTGCCGCCCTCAACATGGACCTGCTGCTCGAGGAGGTGGCAGCGCTGCGGGCCGAAGGTCCCGCCCCGCACGCGATCCCGCTCGCGTAGCGTTGAGGGCGTGGCCACCCGCATCTACGTGACGAGCGCCGAAGGGCGCACCGGCAAGTCGACCGTCGCCGTCGGGCTGTTGGAGACCCTGCGGGCGAGCGTGCCGCGCGTGGGCGTCTTCCGGCCGATCGTGCGGGCCGACGTCGAGCGCGACTACATCCTCGAACTGCTCGTCGAGCATGCCAGCGCAGGCCAGAGCTACGAGGACTGCGTCGGCGTCGACTACGACACCCTGCACGCCGACCCGGAGGCCGCGCTCACGACGATCGTCGAACGCTTCGCGGAAGTCGAGGAGCGCTGCGACGCCGTGCTCATCCTCGGCTCGGACTACACCGACGTCGGCACCCCCACCGAGCTCGCGACCAACGGACGGATCGCGGCCAACCTGGCAGCCCCCGTCGTGCTCGTGACGGGCGGGCGTCAGCCGGACGGCGACACCGAGCGCACCCCCAAGCAGTGCGCCGAGATCGCCCGCATCGCCCTCGACGAGCTGCGCGACGAGCACGCGGAGGTGCTCGCCGTGATCGTGAACCGCGCAGACGCCCAGCGGATCGGGCCCATCGCCGTGAAGGTGAAGGAGGCCACCGGGCTGCCGTCCTGGGCGATCGCGGAAGACGCCGAGCTCGCGGCCCCCCTCCTGCGCACCGTGCTCGAGGCGGCGGACGCCGAACTGCTGCGCGGCGACGAGGCGGCCCTCGACAGGCCTGTGCTCGGCACCACGATCGCCGCCATGTCGTTGGCGAACGTGCTCCCCCGCCTCATCCCCGGCGGGGTCGTGGTGGTGCCGGGCGACCGCTCCGACGTGCTCGTCGGCACCCTCGCCGCCCAGCTCTCGCAGACCTTCCCCGCCCTCGCCGGCATCATCCTGAACGGCGGCTTCCCGATCGAACCCGCCATCGAGCGGCTCATCGACGGGCTGAACTCGCCGCTGCCGATCGCCCGCACCGAACACGGCACCTTCGACACGGCGGTGCGCATCACTCAGGCCCGCAGCCGGCTCGCGGCCGACTCGCCCGCCAAGCACGCGCGGGCGGTCTCGCTCTTCGCCGAGCACGTCGACGCGACCGAGCTGGTGCGCATCCTGAGCCTGCCCTCCACCGGCGTCATGACCCCCATCCGCTTCGAGTACACGCTCGTGGAACGCGCACGCGCCGCCGGCAAGCACATCGTGCTGCCCGAGGGAGACGACGACCGCATCCTGCAGGCGGCCGCGATCGTCGTGCAGCGCCGCATCGCACGGCTCACGATCCTCGGCGACCCGGATGCCGTCCGCGGGCGTGCAGCCGCGCTCGGCCTCGACCTGGGCGACACCCGCATCGTGGCGACCACCGACCCCGAACTGCACGCACGTTTCGCCGAGGAGTACGCCCGCATCCGGGCCCACAAGGGCGTCTCGCCGGAACTCGCCGCGGACACCGTCACCGACGTGTCGTACTTCGGCACGATGATGGTGCACCTCGGCCTCGCCGACGGCATGGTGTCGGGCGCCAAGCACACGACGGCCCACACCATCCGCCCCGCGTTCGAGATCGTGAAGACCTCGCCCGGCGTCTCGGTGGTCTCGAGCGTGTTCCTCATGGCGCTCGCCGACCGGGTGCTCGTGTACGGCGACTGCGCTGTGATCCCCGAGCCGACCGTCGAGCAGCTCGCCGACATCGCGATCTCCTCCGCCGCCACCGCCACCCAGTTCGGCATCGAGCCGCGGGTGGCGATGCTCTCCTACTCGACCGGCGAATCCGGATCGGGTGCCGAGGTCGAGCGGGTGCGCGCGGCCACCGCGTTGGTGCGGGAACGCGCCCCGCAGCTGCCCGTCGCGGGTCCCATCCAGTACGACGCGGCCGCCGACCCCACCGTCGGCGCCTCGAAGATGCCCGACTCGGAGGTGGCGGGCCACGCCACCGTGTTCGTGTTCCCCGACCTCAACACCGGCAACAACACCTACAAGGCCGTGCAGCGATCCGCGGGAGCGGTGGCGATCGGCCCCGTGCTGCAGGGCCTCGCGCGGCCCATCAACGACCTCTCCCGCGGCGCGCTCGTGCGCGACATCGTCAACACCATCGCGATCACCGCCATCCAGGCGGAGGGGCAGGCATGATCCGCAACGTCTTCGTGCTCAACGTCGGTTCGAGCTCGGTCAAGTACAAGGTGCTCGACGCCGACACCGGCGAGGTCTTCGCCGACGGCATCATCGAGCGCATCGGCGAGTACGGCTCGCCCGTGCCCGACCACGCAGCCGCCCTCGAGCTGGTGCGCGGGCAGAACCCGGGCGCCGTGATGGAGGCGGTGGGCCACCGGGTCGTGCACGGCGGCACCCGCTTCGTGCGCGCCACCCTCATCGACGACGAGGTCGAGGCCGAGATCGAGGCGCTCGCCGACCTGGCACCGCTGCACAACCCGCCTGCCCTCGCCGGCATCCGCGCGGCCCGCGCCGCCCTGCCCGACCTGCCGCACGTGGCGGTGTTCGACACCGCCTTCCACGCCACGATCAGCCCTGCGGCCCGCGACTACGCGATCGACGCGGACGTCGCCGCGCGCACCCGAATCCGCCGGTTCGGTTTCCACGGCACCTCGCACCGCTACGTCTCGCGCGTGGCAGCGGAGGTGCTGGGGCGGGTCGGCGACCCGCAGCTGAAGCTCGTCGTGCTGCACCTCGGCAACGGCGCGTCGGCGACCGCGGTGCAGGGCGGCCGCTCGCTCGACACCTCGATGGGCCTCACCCCGCTCGAAGGGCTCGTGATGGGAACCCGCTCGGGCGACATCGACCCCGCGATCCCGCTCTACCTCGCCCGTGAGCACGGGTACACCACCGAGCAGCTCGACGAGCTGCTCAACCGCCGCTCGGGCCTACTCGGGTTGTCGGGCCGCAGCGACATGCGAGAACTGGTGGCCGCCGCGGAGTCGGGCGACGAGCGGGCCCGCCACGCGCTCGACGTGTACGTGCACCGCCTGCGCCGCTACATCGGCGGATACGCGGCGGAGCTCGGCGGCATCGACGCGCTCGTGTTCACGGCGGGCGTCGGCGAGAACTCCGACTACATCCGTCGGCGCGCGGTCGCGGGGCTCGAGTTCCTGGGCCTCTCGATCGACCCGGAGCTCAACGCCGTGCGCTCCCACGAGCCGCGGTTCATCTCACCCGCGGGTTCCCCCGCCGCCGTGCTCGTGATCCCCACGAACGAAGAGCTCGAGATCGCCCGCGAGACGCAGGCGGCCGTCGCCCAGGGCTGACCAGCCACGCGCGAGCTAGCCGCGCACCACCAGCACGGGCGCGTTCGCGTTCAGCAGCACCGCGTGCAGGGTGGAGCCGAGCGGCGAGCGGTGGGTGGCCGTCGAGCCCGGCCCGACCACCAGCAGCGCACTGCCCCGACTCGCGTCGAGCAGCGCCTCGGCGGGAGCCCGCGTCGAGATGCGCGAACGGATCTCCACCAGCTCGCCCACCGCGCGCGCCGCCTCCGCGGCGAGCACCAGCGGCCCGTCGACCCGCGACCGTGCGGACGCCACCACATCCGGCGACACCGCGTGGATGAGAGTGAGCCGCATCCCCCGCTCGCGGGCCTCCCGAGCGGCGCGGCCCGCGATCAGGGCCGCCGTCTCCGGCCGGTCGATGCCGGCGACGACGCCGTCGCGGAAACGCGGATCGGCATCCGGGACGACGGCGACGGAACCCTTCGCCGCGAGCGCGAACTGCACGCTGCGGGAGCCGAGCACCCGACCCGTCACGTAGCCGGTCTTGCCGGTGCCGACCACCACCATGTCGTCGTCGGATGCGCGCTCGGCGAGCGTCCAGGCGGGCACGCCCGAGAGAAGCTCGGAGGTCACCCGCACATCGGGGAACGTCTCACGCAGGTGCGCCCACGCCTCGGCGATCACCTGCTCGCCCGCGCGTTCCGCCTCATCGAGCAGATCGATGCCCATCATCCCGGCCTCCGGGTCGACCACATGCACCAGCTCCAGCACCCCGCCGTCGCGGCGCGCGTGACGCGCAGCCCAGTCGAGAGCGGCGCCCGACGGGGCCGAACCGTCGACGCCGACGAGGTAGCGCAGGGGGGATGCGGTCATGTGGTCGAGGTTCGCACGGGCCCGGAGCCGCGCACCGGGTCGAAGGTCCCATCGGCACCTAAGAGAATGGACTCATGCCCACAACCGTGCCGCCCGACGAGCCCCGCCTCAGGCGCCTGCTCGAGGTGGTCCCGCACGTGATCGGCGAACTCGACCTCGACCAGGTGCTGGAGCGCATCACCGAGGCGGCCATCGAACTCGTGGATGCGGGAACGGGCAGCATCGAGGTGATCGGCGACGACGACGATCCCGAGCTCGAACGAGCCGACGCGACCCGGTTCGTCGTGCCGATCCGAGTGCGCGAGCGTGTCTTCGGCAACCTCTCCCTCACCAACCGCGACGGCGGCCCCGAGTTCTCGGTCGAAGACCAGCGCCTCGTCGGCTCACTCGCCGCGGTCGCGGCGATCGCGATCGACAACGCGCGGCTCTTCGACGAGAGCGTGCGCCGCGAACGCTGGTCGACGGCCCTCGCCGAGGTCACTGCGGCTCTCCTCTCCGAAGACACCGTCGACATCCTCGCGGTGCTCGCCGAACGCGTGGCCTCCGTAATCGACAGCGAGCTCGTATGCGTGATCGTCGCCGACGGCACCGACGCGGGAGAGCCCATGCTCCGCGTCGACACCGCCAGGGGCGTCGGCGCCGACGACCTCGTCGGCCGACGCTACCCGGCTGCGGGCACCCTCTCGGGCCGCGCAATGGCATCCGGAACGATCGCCTCGCTCGAATCATCCGACCCGCGCGACTCGGTCGTGCGCGACGGCCCCAGCGCGGCGATGGCGCTGCCCGTGCGCGCGGGCGACCAGATGCTCGGCGCCCTCACCGTCTACCGCGCCCCCGACGCACCCCGGTTCACGGATGCCGAGCGGGCGATGGCGGCCGAGTTCGCCCTGCAGGCGGGCGTCGCCATCGAACTGACCCGCGGGCGCGCCGACCGGCAGCGGCTGCTGCTCGTCGAAGACCGCAGCCGCATCGCGCGCGACCTGCACGACCACGTCATCCAGCGACTGTTCGGCACCGGTCTCGCCCTCCAGGCGATCGGTGCACGCAACCCCGCCGCGGCCGACGAGATCGCCACCCAGGTCGACGCGATCGACGCCGCCATCGGCGAGATCCGCACCGCCATCTTCGCTCTCGCCCCGCGCCCGGCATCCGGCGGTGCCCTGCGGCACCGGCTGCTCGACGTCGCCACCGAGGCCTCCCCCGGCCTCGCGAACCCGCCCCTCGTCACCTTCGCGGGCCCCGTCGACCTGCTCGTCGGAGGCGCCCTCGCCGACGACGTGCTCGCCGTCGTCCGCGAGAGCCTCGCCAACGCGGCACGGCACGCGCAGGCCACCCGCGTCGAAGTCGCGGTCCTCGTCGACGACGACCAGGTGGTGGTGACCGTCGACGACGACGGCATCGGCATCCCGGATGCGGTGCAGCGCGCCAGCGGCACCCGAAACCTCGACGACCGGGCCCGCCGACGCGGCGGAGCATTCGACCTCACCCGGCGCGAAGGCGGCGGCACCCGCGCACGCTGGAGCGCCCCCACCGGAACCGCCGAGCGAAACCCTGAGAGGATCACCCCGTGACCCGCGTCTTCCTCGTCGACGACCACGAGATCGTGCGTCGCGGCATCGCCGACCTCATCGACGCCGAACGCGACCTCGAAGTGGTCGGCGAATCCGGTGCCGTCCGCGGCACCCTCGCCAAGATCGCCGTCACCGCCCCCGACGTCGTCGTGCTCGACGTGCGCCTGCCGGACGGCGACGGCATCGAACTGTGCCGCGCCATCCGCTCCGCCCACCCCGACATCCGCTGCCTCATGCTCACTGCGTACGACGACGACGAGGCGAGCCGGTCCGCGGTGCTCGCGGGCGCATCCGGGTACGTGCTGAAGGAGATCCGCGCGCGCGGCCTCATCGAAGGCGTCCGCAAGGTGGCCGCCGGTGGCACCCTGCTGTCGGCCCGGGTGAGCGAGAAGGTCGCGGAGGCGTTCGCCGCCCCTCGCCCCGACGAACCCGAACTGACGCTGCGCGAGCGCCAGGTGCTCGAACTCATCACCGAAGGCCTCACCAACCGGCAGATCGGCGAACGGCTCGGCCTCGCCGAGAAGACGGTCAAGAACTACGTGTCGGGCCTGCTCGCGAAGCTGGGGATGGAGCGCCGCACCCAGGCGGCCGTCTACGGTCTCGAGCACCGCCGTTGATCCACAGGATGCTCCCGGTCAGGCCAGCCTCATCTTCGTTGCGGAATGCTCCAGTCTGAGTAGCGTTGAATCCGACGGAGGCCGGTGAACCCGGCCGGAAGGAGACACGAAGATGACTGACGCCAAGACCAAGACCATCCCCACGAGCTCGCTGGACCCGGATGTCGCCGCCGGCGTGGCCCAGTTCCTGAGCCCCGTCGTCGTGAACCTCCAGGCCCTCGCGGTCGACGGCAAGCAGGCGCACTGGCATGTGCGCGGCGCCAACTTCATCGGCGTGCACGAACTGCTCGACACGGTCGTGGCGCACGCGCAGGCCTACGCCGACCTCGCCGCCGAGCGGGTCGTCGCTCTCGGCCTGCCGATCGACGCACGCATCCAGACCGTCGCCGCCTCGACGACCACCCCTGAGCTGTCCGCCGGATTCCAGCAGTCCGACGCGACCATCGCCCAGGTGATTGCCCAGCTCGACGCCACCCTGGCGCTGGTGCGCACCGCCATCGACGAGCTCGACGAGCTCGACCTGCCCTCGCAGGACATCGCGATCGAGATCGCGAACGGCCTCGACAAGGACCGCTGGTTCCTCTTCGCCCACGTGGCCACGAAGTAACCCGCCGCACGAGAAAGGGCGCCGCTTCTGCGGCGCCCTTTCTCGTGCCACCACTGTGCGGATCCCCTCCGCCCCTCTCAAATCAAGGAACGCACCGCTCGAATCAAGGAACTCGTGTTGCTGGTGGGGCGGATGCGGCTCAGCAGCCACTCCAGCCACACCACCTCCTTGATTCGAGCGGTGAGTTCCTTGATTTGTGCAGCGGCGCCACGGATGCGGCGGGCGCACGGCCGGCCGTCAGCGACCGAAGGTGAAGGCTCCCGCCACGAGCGTGGCGTGCACGGGCATCGAGCGCAGCAACGCGGGGTCGATCGCGTACGGGTCGGCGTCGAGGATCACGAGGTCGGCGGGGCCGCCCGGCCGCACGGCGGTCACACCGTTCCAGGACGCGGCGAGCGCCGACCCGAGGGGCAGCGCCTGCTCCGGATGCCACGGCTCCCGGCCGTCGCGGGAGCGGGTGACGGCGGCGGCGAGCGTCACCCACGGGTCCAGCGGCGCGACCGGCGCATCCGAACCGAGCACCAGCGTCGCCCCCGCGTCGAGCAGGGAACGGTAGGCGAAGGAGCGCCCGGTCCGCCCGGCCCAGTGGTGGTCGGCTACGTCGCGGTCGTCCATCGCGTGCTCGGGCTGCACGCTCGCCCGCACACCGAGCGGTGCGAACCGGGGCGCGTCGGAGGGCAGCAGCAGTTGCGCGTGCTCGATGCGCCCGCGGTCGACGGCGTCGGCGGGGATCGCGAGGTTCTCGAAGGTGTCGAGTGCGACGGAGACCGCCCGGTCGCCGATCGCATGGATCGCGGGCACGAGACCCGCCGACCACGCCTCGCGGGCCACAGCCAGCAGTTCGTCGCCCGCGTAGGTGGGGATGCCGTGCGCGGCGAGCCCGTGCAGCTCCGGGTACGGGTCGACGCACCACGCGGTGCGGGAGTTGAGCGCGCCGTCGGTGAAGATCTTGAACGGCCCGACCGTCGCGAGCCCGTCCGCATCCGGGATGGCGTCGCCGGTGCGCAGCCCGCGGGCGGTGACGCGCTCGAAGCCTTCCGGGTAGACGGTCGCCTGCACCCGCAGCGCCCGCAGCCCCGCCGCGATGCGCCGGCCCCACGATCCGACCGCGTCGTGCATCTCGAAGTCGACGACGCCGGTGACCCCGCGGGCTCCCACGGCGTGCGCCGCATCCGCCGCCCAGCGATCGACTGTGGCCTCGTCGACCGCCGACAGCCGCACGTTCAGGTCGAAGGCCGGCTGCTCGTTGAGCCACCACGCGGATGCGGGCAGGCCGAGCCGGGCGAGCAGGGCCGCGTTCGACCACACGGTGTGCACGTCGCCCGAGACGAGCGACACCGGAACGTCGCCGAATGCGAGCAGCTCGGCGGTCGGCGCATCCGTCCAGAGCGCGTCCCGGAAGCCGTACCCGAGCAGGATCTCGCCCTGCGGCACCCCGGCCTCGACACGCGCACGCACGAGCGCGGCGACCTCGGCGGCCGAGCGCGCCGACGACACGTCGAGCCGCCTCGACACGGCCGCCCACTGCCCGAAGTGCACGTGCTGGTCCCACATCCCGGGTGCGAGGAACCGGCCGTCCAGCTCGACGCGTTCCGCATCCGGCGCGGCGAGACCCGGCCCGACCTCGGCGATGGCGCCGTCGCGCAGCAGCACGTCGACCGGCGCGTCGGCGGTACCCATGACACCGATGAGTCGCGCCCCCGCGAGCAGCACAGCGCTCACGCGTGCTCGCCCTCGAGCCGCTTCATCTCCGCCGCGAGCGCCGGGTCGTTGTACGGCCCGTCGCCGTCGAGCGCGGCGATGATGTTGGCCCGCACGGCATCCGGCTTGTTCTGGCTGAGCTTGGCGCGCGCGTCGAACCGGGTCACCCGGATGCGCAGACCCACGGTGCCCTTCGCCACCCGTTCCGCGTACGGCTCGTCGATGTGCAGCGAACGCGGCGCCGGCATCCGCTGCTCGAAGTGGTCGGTGAGCTGGTGCAGGATGCGGAAGTTCTCCTCCGCGGACAGGATCTCGGGCACGCCCCACAGGTGCGCGGTCACGTGGTTCCAGGTGGGGATGAAGTCGCCCTCCGCGTACCAGCCCGGCGAGATGTAGCCGTGAGGCCCCTGCACGATCGCGAGCACCTCGTGCTGCCCCAGCTCGTGCGCCACCTCATCGGGGCGACCGAAGTGCGACACGATCGAGATGGTGTCGTCGTCGGTCTCCTCGAGCAGGGTCGCGTAGTGCGAGGCGACGAGGCCGGTCGAGGCGTTCGACACGTAGGTCGTCCAGGGGTTGTTCCGGATGAGGCGCTTGACCTCGTCGACGTCGGTCATCAGGTAGTGCGGCGTGTGGCGCATGCGGCTTCCTCGGGTTCGGGCGTCAGATCTGGTCGACCGGGCACCAGTACAGCTTGCGGCCCCCGAGCTCGACCATCGCGATGCTGGTTCCGCATACGCGGCATGGTTCGCCCGTGCGGTGGTACACCCAGTGGCGGTCGTCGCGGGATGCGAGCGCCTTGCGGTACGCCTCGGGGTCGAGGTCGTCCATGGTGAGCATCTGGCCGGTCTCGACCCCGATGCGCAGCAGGTGCACCCAGTCGCGCCACAGCTCGCGAACGGTCTCCTCGGGCACCTCCCGCCCGGGCCGGAACGGGTCGAGGCGGGCGCGGAACAGCAGCTCGGCACGGTAGACGTTGCCGATGCCGGAGACCACCGACTGGTCCATCAGCAGGAGGGCGATCGGCGTCGGCTTCTTGCGCACGACGGCGGTGAAGCGCTCCTCACCCTCGTCGATGTCGTCGACCATCGGATCCGGCCCCAGCTTCGCGATGGTGCGGTCGACCTCCTCGATCGTCTGCACCTCGCATGCGGTGGGCCCGCGCAGGTCGGCGCACGCGGTCTCGGTGAGCAGGCGCACCCGCACCGCGCCGACCGGTTCGGGCGGCCAGGTCTCCAGTTCGGCGCCGAGCTTCTCCGACTCGGCCATGCGCAGCCGTGTGCGTCGCGGGGCGCCGATCGACCACGGCGAGTCCTCGTGCGAGCCGACCACCGTGTCGACGACGGTTCCTCGTTGGTTGGTCTGCCCCATCCGGCCGTTGGCGGATGCGATGGTCGGGTCGACCGAGATGTCGCCAGCGAAGTCCCACGCACCGTACATGCCCAGGTGCACCCGCAGCCACAAACCGTGGTCGAATTCGAGGAACATCTGCTTGCCGACGGCTTTCGCCTGCACGATCTCGTGCCCGTCGAGCTGGGCGGCCCCCGCGGCGAACCGGCCCTGCGGAGAGCTCGCCGCGACGGGCGCACCCTCGAAGTTCGCGGCGAACTGCCGCGCGATCCGGTGGACGGAGTGACCCTCGGGCATGCTGCTCCCGCTCTACTCGATGTCGTGGCCGACGATGCGCCCGGTGGTCTCGTACTCGGCGAGCTGGGCGATGCGACGGGCGTGGCGCTCCTCGCCCGAGAACGGGGTGGCGATGAAGCGGTCGATGAACGCGATCGCCTCCTCGACGGTGTGCTGGCGCGCGCCGATCGAGATGACGTTCGCGTCGTTGTGCTCGCGGGCGAGCTCGGCGGTCGAGTCGTTCCAGACGAGCGCCGCCCGGATGCCCTCCACCTTGTTGGCGTCCATCTGCTCGCCA
>Ga0160436_1000207_pt1 | contig 28915 bp, 25 predicted proteins | sample HID1973M_E0MG_FD_108264 | JGI IMG/M metagenome (GOLD analysis project Ga0160436, IMG submission 108264) | Enriched mosquito-associated microbial communities from UW Madison campus, WI, USA - HID1973M_E0 MG | ecosystem: Host-associated > Arthropoda: Insects > Digestive system > Unclassified ...
CCTGGCGGGAGGGGGTGGCCAGCGGACATGGATGTCCGCGGTAGGCGAGTTGGACAGGATGTCCAACCGAGCCGGGCCATCCCCCTCCCGTCAGGGCGGTGCCCGCACCGTAAGCCGACACCACAAACCGCAAACGCACGCGCGCCCCTCAATAACCCCCCACCCCGCAAGCCGCAGAGCCGCAGACGTCCGCCTAAGTAGAGAGAAGAGCCCCAACACGCGCCTCAAGCGCCAGCGACCAACGCACGCCAAAGGATGTGCGCGCCCAGCAGCGCGAGCGTGATGAAGAACACCCGACGGAACAGCCGCGGTGGCAGTCGCGCGCGTAGTCGATTGCCGATCGCCACACCGAACAGCGTCGGCACCAGCGCAAGAGCAGAAGTCGGCAACGTGTGCGCATCCAGCGCGTGCTGCCGCGCCAGCCCCACCGCCAACGCCAGCGTAGCCGCGCTGAAGGCAAGCCCCAACGCCTGCAACAATGCCTCGCGCGACAGGCGCAGCGAGACCAGATAGGGGAGCGAAGGCAGCACGAACACACCGGTTGCACCGGTCGCCAACCCGGTCAGTGCGCCGGCCAGTAGGCCGAGCGCGCGTTCATGGCGGCCGGGCGAAGGCAGCTGCCATTCGCCGAGCCCGAACACCGCGTAGACCAGCAGCAGCGCGCCGAGCCCGATGCCGGCGACGCGGCTGTCCTGCCCGGCGATCACCCCGGCCGACAGGAGTGTCGCCACGGCGATCGCCAACAGCATCGGCCACAACCGGCGCAACAGCGGCCATAGCTCACTCCCCGTCGAGGCTTGTTGAACATTCGTCAGCAACGAAGGCAGCAATAGCAGGGCAGCGGCTTCGGCAGGGGCCATGCGCAGCGACAACAGGCCCATCGCGATAGTCGGCAGTCCCATCCCGACGACACCCTTCACGGTGCCAGCCAGCAGGAAGATCGCGAACAGAAAGGGCAGCCAGGGCAGCAACGTTGACATGCCGCCATGCTGGTCTGCGCGGGCTATCGCCACAATGCGCGATATGCTGAGGCAGCCTTCGCCAAAGCCGAAAGCTGGAGCGCTACCATGCATTTCGACTTCACCGATCTGCGCCTGTTCGTGGCCGTGGCCGATGCCGGCAGCATTACCGCGGGCGCCACTGCGGCGGCGCTGTCGCTGGCCGCGGCGAGTGCGCGCCTGCGGCAACTGGAAGACCAGGCCGGGGTGCGGCTGTTCGACCGCGGCCGACGCGGCGTGGCGCTCACCGCGGCCGGCCGCGCCTTGCTGCGCCACGCGCGTCGCCTGCTCGCCGATGCAGCGCGCTTGCGCGGCGAGCTGGGCGAGTACGCCAGCGGCCAGCGCGCGACGGTGCGCCTGCTCGCCAACACCGCGGCACTCAGCGAATGGCTGCCCGAGCGCGTGGCCGATTTCTTGTCGACGCACTCGACGCTGGACGTGGCGCTGGTCGAGACCGGCAGCGTGGAGGCAGCCGATGCAGTGCGCGAGCAAGCCGCGGACCTGGCCCTGGTCGCCGACCATGCCAGCCGTGCCGACCTGCAAGCCTGGCCATGTGGCGAGGACCGGCTGGCCCTGGTCTGCGCGCCCGGACACCGGCTGGCGCGCCGTCGCGGCGTGCGGATCGCTGAACTGTTCGACGAAGCCTTCATCGGCCTGGCCGGCGACAGCGCGCTGCAGCGCCATTTGTTGGCGCATGCGGCCGAGGCCGGCGGGCGGTTGCACGTGCGCGCGCACGTGCCCGGCATGGAGCTGGTGTGCCGGATGGTGGCGCAGGGGGCCGGCGTGGCGATCGTGTCCGAGTCGGCCGCGCTGCGCAGCACTGCGGCCGCGCGCTTGGCGGTGCTGCGCTTGCGCGAGCCATGGGCAAGCCGTGGACTGTGGCTGGTGGCGCGCGATTTCCAGGCCTTGCCGCGGCCGACGCGCCAGCTCGCCGAGTGGCTACGACCCGATCGGCCAGGGGTGGGTTGAATCCCTCAAGGCCAGACGTTCGGCTCGGCCTTGCCCTCGTCATCGCGCATGCGCACCACGCAGAAGCGATGGCCGGTCGGCGCCTCCATCACCCACCAGCGTTTGACGAAGCCGATGCGGCGGGCGCCCAGTTTTTCCAACCGGTCGGCCTCGGCATCGACGTCGTCGCTTTCGATATCCAGATGCACCCGCGAGGCATGGCCGACGCGTTGCACCTCGATGTTGAGTCCGGCCGGGCCGCCGCGCAGTTCGGCGTACTCGGCATCGCCCTCGCGATAGGCCGGCTCTGCGCCCAGGCCGAGTGCGGCGGACCAGAAGCGCGCGCCTTGGTCGGCGTCGTGATCCTGGCAATCGATGATGAAACCGGCGAGTCGGCTGCGATGGGCCATGGCGGTGCTCCCTTGGACGGATGGACAGCCTAGCGCGCGCTGGACGCAGCCGGTGAGACGGCTGCTGCGGCTGCGGCGGGCGGGAACCGCAGCACCGCCAGCACCGGGAAATGGTCCGAAGGCAGCCGCCCGTCGGGGCGCGCCTCGATCGTGGCAAAGCGTTCGGCATGGAAGCCGCGCAGCAGGATCCAGTCGATCCGGCGGTCGGCATGGCCGCTGAAGTCGTGGAAGGTGTTGGCGCCGCCTTCGACTTTCGCGGCCTGCGCGCGCGCGTCCTGCAGTGTCGCGGTCAGCGTATTCCAGGTGTCGCTGCCCGGTTCGGTGTTGAAGTCGCCGGTGACGACGACGGGGATCTCGGCCGGCAGCGCCTGCAGCCGCGACAGCAGCAGCTGCGCACCGCGTACCCGCGCCGGTTCGTCCTGCGTTCGATAGGGCAGGTGGGTGTTGAACAGATAGAAGCGGCGATGGTCGGCCCGTCGCTCGAACAAGGCCCAGGTCACCATGCGCGGGAAGATATTTCCCCAGCTGATGCTGGCAGGCACATCCGGGGTGTCGGAAAGCCAGAAATCGCCCGACGCCACCACTTGCAGCGCCCGCGTGTCGTAGAACACGCCCATGTGCTCGTCGTCGTCGCCGCTGCCGCGCCGGCCCTGGCCGAACCAGCGATAGTCCGGCAGTCGCGCCAGCAGGTCGACGGCCTGGCGCGCGGTGAGTTCCTGGGTGCCGACGGCCTGTGGGCGTGCTTGTGTGATCACCGCGGCCATCGCATCGCGGCGGTCCTCCCAGCGCCTGCCAGGCTGCTTGTCGGCGGGGGTGCGCACGTTGAAGGACATCACCGTCAGCGGTGTCGCCTCCGCCGCCGCCGTGGCGTGGACGATGGGCGACGGCAGGGTGGCGAGCACGGCAAGCAGCCAGTAAAGGGGCTTCATCAGGATCCGGTCTCCGTGTGGCGTCGCACCAGCTTGGCACCGCCGGGCGCCGCCGTCCTGGGACCCGGTCGCGTTTCGTGAACCGAACTGCGCCGGCCGGGAGCTCTCCACGCGCCCACCGCGGCCATGACGATATCCTTTCGCAATCACCCTCGACCAGGCTACGCCATGATCGTGTCACGCCGCGCCGTCCCGGTGCTGATCGCCCTTGCCGCAGTGGCGGCGCTGCCCGGCTGCGGGCGCAGCAAGGCCGACAGCATGCTGGTGCGCGAATCCTTCAGTTCCGAAGACACCTACTCGCGCAAGGTCGCGGTGGCGCCCGCCGCCGCCTGCGAGGCGGCCCGGCGCGCGCTGCTCAGCCAGGGCTATGGCATCGGTCGCGCCGATGCGGCGGCGGTGGAGGGCAGCAAGAATTTCCAGCCCAGCGAAGAGACCCACGAGCAGCTCAACCTGCGCGTGTCGTGCGTGGCGCAGGGCGACGACAACGCCTGGATCTTCGTCAGCGCCGTGCAGGACCGCTATGCGCTGAAGAAGAGCGCGACCTCGGCCAGCGTCGGCGTCGGTGTGCTCGGCTCGGTGTCGCTGCCGGTGGGCAGCAGCAACGATTCGATGGTACGTGTGGCCAGCAGCACGGTGCAGGACGGCGACTTCTACCGGCGCTTCTTCGAGCGCCTGGACCTGTATCTGCCGAAGGTTGCGCCGGCCGCCGATGACAAGGGCGCGCAGGGTCAGCGCAATCCGCCGCCGGCGGCCGCGGCGGCCGCGGCGGCCGCGCCGGCACCTGCGCCGGCACCTGCGCCGGCACCTGCACTGACGCCTGCACTGACGCCTGCACCGGCACCAGCACCAGCACCAGCACCAGCACCAGCGCCAGCGCCAGCACCAGCGCCGGTCATTGCGCCACCGCCCGAGTCGGCGCCGCCGAGCGCCGTATCCGATGGCGGAGACGCAGCTGCGTCTCCGGTGGTGCCGGCCGCTCCCGCACCGATTGCGCCACCGGCAGAGCAGGGGCCGCCCGCGCCGGCCGCTACGCCGACGCCGACGCAGGATCAGCCCACGCCGCGCTGATCCGTCGATGCGCTCGTTCGAGGCGCAGCCAGGCGCGTGGCTGAGCGCTGAACGGTGCCGACGGATTTCACGAGGTCTTGCGCGGCCGCGGGTGCACAGTGACCGTATGGCGGCAGGCAGTCCGGCCCGCTGCACCGATACGGAGCAACAGCCATGAACGACATGCGTATTGGCCTGCTGGGCCTTGCGTTGCTGGGCCTGGCGCCCGTCGCGCAGGCGCAGACGTATGGACCGCAGGACGAAGGCCGCCGTTTCAACGACGGCACCGTGGTGCGTTGCCACAAGGTCGAGGTGCAGAAGAACACTTCGGATCCGAACCGCGTTGCCGGTACTGCGACCGGCGCGGTGGTCGGCGGATTGCTGGGCAACCAGATCGGCGGCGGGCGTGGCAGGACGCTGGCCACGGTGGGCGGTGCGGTCGCCGGTGGCGCCGCGGGTCGCCACATCCAGGGCCAGAGCCAGCAGAACAGTGGCGATCGCGTGGTGCAGACGGTGTGCGAACGCACGCGTTGACCGCGAGGGCGTCATCCGCGCAAAGCCCCGGTCCGGCCGGGGCTTTCGCTTATCCGCAGCGCGTGCGGCGAAGTGTCCGGCAGTGGGTGCGCGCGCTGCGGGTCGGACTGCTATGGGCGCTTTGCAGCGGACCGGCGATTGCCGGCCCGCCCCCGGCGGTTGCCCAGGCATCGCCTGAATGCCTGGAGCGGCTCCTGCGCGAGCTTGGCTGGCAAGTAACCCGTAACGATGTCGCCAGCCCGCGCGTGCACGGCGGCTCGCCGTGTACGCGTGGGTCGCTGGCAGACGCGCAAAGCCAAGGCGATCTGCGGTTGGTGCTGCCGATTGCCGCCGCCGCGGCGGACGATCGCGCCACCTTGCAGGCGCTGCTCGACGATCCGGCCACGCTATGCGCATATGCGTTCCGCCTCGGCGATGCGGCGCGACAGGCCACGCAGGCGCTGCAGGCGAATCCCGGCTTCCGCTTCACCGCCGTGCAACTGGGCTGGATCGGATTCGGCTGGGCGGGCCCGCAGGCGCAGGGCTGGCAGCGCACACGCGCGCTGGGCCGCGGCTTCGAGCCGAGTGCGGGCAATGCGCGGGCGATGGAGGCGTTCTATACCGGGCAGGTGCGTGCCGAATGCGGGGTCGGCCGGCAGATCGCGCAGTTGGCGACCCAGCGCGAGTTATATGGCGACGCCGGTTTCGACGCGGCATTCGCGGCGCAAGAGCTGTCGATCGGCACCTTCAATGTATTGCATGGTACCGACAGCATCCTGCTCGGGCATCACGCCGGCGAACTGTTCGCCGACGGCAAGGCGCGGCGGACCTCGGCGCTGGGACGCCAGGCCTTCATGGGCGTGCCAGGCTTCATCGAGCACGCTTACTCGCCGTGGTACCTGGACGACATCAGCAACCGCGCCGAGAACTTCATCGTGGTGGACGTGAGCGATGCCGCCGCGCAGGCGCTGGCCGCGCACGGCGGCTTCGGCTATTACGACCAGGCCAACCGCCGGCTGTGGGCACTGTCGCGGCAGCTGGAGGCGGGCGGCAAGCGCTACTTCGAGCGCTTGCTCTACGAGCGTGATCCGGCGCTGCGCGCGCGGTTGGACCCGCATGCGCGCGACGTCGTCGCGCAGATGGACGCCGTGCTGGACGACCCGTTTTACCGCGGTTTCGTGATCTATGTGCATCCGCGCGGCATCAAGCCGGTGGGCTATCACATCGCGCGCCTGCTGGATCGCAATCCGCGCACGCCGTTCACCCTGGAACTGACGCTGCACAATCTGCATACCACCTTGTATCGGCGCTGGCTGGACTACCGGTTGCACGCCTGTGCTGAACTGTCGGCTGGTACCTCCGCCGAAACAAACCGTTGACGTTGGCGGTACTCCGGCGCGGCGTTTTCATGCGAACCTGCGGACCTCTCCGCAAGCGAGGATGCGACATGGATCTGGGAATGGTGGGCCTGGGACGGATGGGCGCCAACATGGCCGAGCGCGTGCTGCGCGGCGGCCATCGCGTGGTCGGTTTCGACCCGGGCGAGGCGGCGCGCGCCGCGGCCCAGGCCAAGGGCATCGAGCCGGCCGGTTCGCTGGCCGCACTGGTGGCCGCATTGCCCGCGCCGCGCGCGGTCTGGCTGATGGTGCCGGCCGGCCACGTGGTCGACGACACGCTGGCGCAGTTGCTGCCGTTGTTGGCGCCGGGCGACATCGTCATCGATGGCGGCAACTCGTACTACAAGGATTCCCAGCGCCGCGCCCGCGAGCTGGCCGGCCACGGCATCGCCTACGTCGACTGCGGCACCAGCGGCGGCGTCTGGGGGTTGCAGGAAGGCTACAGCCTGATGATCGGCGGCGACGAGGCCGCGGTCGGGCGGCTGGCGCCGGTGTTCACCGCGCTGGCACCGGCTGCCGATCGTGGGTGGGGGCGGGTGGGGCCCAGCGGTGCGGGCCACTTCACCAAGATGGTCCACAACGGCATCGAGTACGGAATGATGCAGGCCTACGCCGAGGGCTTTGCGTTGATGGAACGCAAGCAGGAATTCGCGTTGGACCTGCACCAGATCGCCGAGATCTGGCGCGAGGGCAGCGTGGTGCGTTCGTGGTTGCTGGACCTGACCGCCGAGGCGCTGGGCCGCGACGCCAGGTTGTCGTCGATCGCGCCGTACGTGGAGGATTCCGGCGAGGGCCGCTGGACCGTCGCCGAGGCGATCGATCTGGATGTCTCCGCGCCGGTGATCACCTTGTCGCTGCTGGAACGCCTGCGTTCGCGCGACAAGGATTCCTTCACCGACAAATTGCTGGCGACGATGCGCAACCAGTTCGGTGGCCATGCGACCCACGCTGCTGCACCCCCGGCTGGGAAGCCGGACTGAAGCGGCTGCTACAGGTCCTCCGGATGCCTCTGGAGGAAAGCCCTTTATAAAGTAGGAGCGGCTTCAGCCGCGACCGCCGGATCCCTCGGTCGCGGCTGAAGCCGCTCCTACAAAGAGCGAGCGAGATCGGCTCCGGTGGAGCGAAAACTTTGGGGGCTATTGCCGCGTCGCGGGAATGGTCACACCGCGCTCAGTCCAGCGCCAATACCTGGCCCAATGCGGCGGCGCGCTGGGCCAGTTCCAGCAACTCCATCACCTGCAGCGCTTCGGCGGTGCTGGCCGGCCCTTCGCCGCGACCGGCGACGGCATCGGCGAAAGCGGCATAGCAGCGGCGGTAGTCGCCGTGTTCGCTGGCCACGCGTTCGCTGCGTGAAACGCCATCGGCGTCGACCCGGGTCAGCAGTCCGTCGTCCGGATCCAGCCCCCAGTCCTGGCTGCCCGGGCGCAGCCCTTCGCGCAGCATGGCTTCCTGGGTATCCAGGCCGTACTTGACGTAGCTGCCGCGTTCGCCGTGCACGGCGTAGCGCAAACGCGCGTCGGCCACCAGCGAGCCGGCATGCAGGCGCACGCGTCGGCGCGGGTAATGCAAGGTCACATCGAAGTAATCGTCGCTGCGGGCGCCGGCGCGCTGGCGCAGCAGGTCGGCGGCGATCGCCTGCGGGCGGCCGAACAGGCACAGCGCCTGGTCGAGCAGGTGCGGCCCCAGGTCGAACCACAGGCCGGCGCCGGGCAGGTCGCTCTCGCGCCAGCGATCGCGGACCTGCGGGCGGTGGCGATCGAAATGCGAGTGGAACTCGGCGATGTCGCCGAGCGTGCCGTCGTCGATCAGGCGGCGCACGGTGAGGAAGTCGGCATCCCAGCGCCGGTTCTGGAACACGCTGACGACGCGACCGGCACGCTGCGCGGCCTCGGCGACCGCGCGCGCCTGCGCCAGGTCCAGGGTGAACGGCTTGTCCACCAGCACGTGCTTGCCGGCGTTCAACGCTTCCAGCGCGATTGGCGCGTGGGTGTCGTTGGGCGTGGCGATGACCACCGCGTCGACCTGCGGATCGTCCAGCACCGCCGCACGATCGGTGGTGACGCGCGTGCCCGGATGCGCGACGGCGATGTCTTGCTGGCTGGAAACGATGCTGTGCAGATGAAGTCCGTCGGTCGCTTCGATCAACGGCGCATGGAAAACGCGGCCGACGTAGCCGTAACCGACCAAGGCCAGTTTGAGTGGGGACATGGAAGCGTTCTCTGGTGAATCGTGGCTTAGCTTAAGGGATCGAACCTGAGCGGTTCACGGCGCCTGCATGCCGGGGTCACGTTCGCTGTACGCGTGGCTGCACACACTCTCCCCACACCCAACGGGAGGATTCACAGATGAGCAACGACCGCAAGATTCGCAATGTCCTGGCTTTGTCGCTGGCGCTCGGCACGCTGCTGGGCGGCGGTGCCGCCATTGCCGCCGATAACAAGAATCCCCCGGCGGAATCCAATCAGCCGGCCTCCGACACCTGGATCACCACCAAGGTGAAGTCCGATCTGCTGGCCACCGACAACGTGTCGGGTACCGACGTCAGCGTCGAGACCAAGAACGGCGTGGTGTGGTTGAGTGGCGCGGTCAAGACCCAGGCCGAGCACGACAAGGCGGTATCAGTCGCCAAGGGCATCGAAGGTGTGAAGAAGGTCGATGCCAGCAAGCTCAAGGTTGCCGCGGCTGCCGCGCACAACTGATTCGGTTCCGTGACTCGCGTGGCGGGCCGTGACGAGGCGGCCCGGCAGGCGAATCCAGGCGCGCCCCGATGGGCGCGCCTTTTTGCTGGGCGAAAGGACGGCGGGGCGGGTGAATCAGGCCCCACGGGGTCTCCACTGGCATTATCATGTGCCCATTCAGTTTTGACCCGGCGCTTCGGGCACGAAACTGAATCATTAACTCGGGATGGAGAGCGATAAGGGACAATCCCACGCCCTCGCCCGACCGTGGAACGAGCGAACCCATAAAGATGCAGACACCATTCACCGAGGACGTCTGGGATCGTTGGCGCCTGCCGGTGCTGGCGATCGCCATATTCCTGATCGTGGTCGTGCCGTCGCTGTTGATGCAGCAGATGGCGCGCAGTTCCGACCAGGCATCCAATTGGGTCGTGCACAGCCAGCAGGTGCGGCAGTTGTCGCAGCTGCTGGAGTCGTCCGTGCGCGATTTGGAGTCGGCGGCGATGATGCGCTCGCATGGCGTCGAGCTGCCGGTGCTCAACGAGCGCATGCGGCAAGGACGCGCCAGCGCCGAGAAAGCCATCGTCGACCTGATCAACGAAACCCGCGACAACCCCGAGCAGCAAGTCCGCATGGGCCGGCTGCAGAGCACGATCGAGCGACGCATGACGCTGGCCGAGGCGATCGCGCGTAGTCGCGATCAGGACACCACGCGGGCGCTGATCCAGGACATGACCGTCGCCAACCCGATGCGCGATGTCATCGACCAGATGCAGAGCGAGGAAGACCGCCTGCTGGCCCAGCGCGACCGCGAGGCGCGGCTGCGCCGCACCCAGTACGCGGTGTTGAGCTGGGGCGCGCTGATCGTGCAGCTCGCCCTGCTGGGTACGGTGGTGTGGCTGTTGCAGCGGCAGATCCGGCGCCGCCTGGCCGCCGAACAGGCCTCGATCCGCTCCTCCGGCCGTGCGGCCTCGGTCTTGCAGACCGTGCGCGAGCCGATCGTGCTGCTGGACGATCAGCAGCGCCTGGTGCTCTACAACAACGCCTTCGCCGAGCTGTACGGATTGGATGAAGCGGAAGGGGCGAACCAGATGCTGGCCGAGATCGGCGACGGCGCCTGGAACGATCCGGCGATCCGCCAGCGCCTGGCCGACGTGCTGCTGCGCGGCCGCGAGCTGTGGGACTTCGAGCACGAACAGCATGGCGCCGACGGCGTCGCCCGCACGATGCTGATCAATGCGCGACGCATGCCGCTACCCGACAAGGACGACCAGGTCGTGCTGATGACGGTGAGCGACGTCAGCCTGCAGAAGGCCGCCAACCAGCGCATCCAGGAACTGAACCGCCAGCTGGAAGGCAAGGTGGAGCAGGTCTCGGAAGTCAACCGCGAGCTGGAGGCCTTCAGCTATTCGGTCTCGCACGACCTGCGCGCGCCGCTGCGCCATGTCGCCGGTTTCGCCGACAAGCTCTCGCGCTACCTGGGCGATGCCGCCGACGACAAGGCGCAGCACTACATGCAGGTGATCAGCAGTTCGGCGCAGCGCATGGCCGCGCTGATCGACGACCTGCTGGTGTACTCGCGCCTGGGCCGCAGCGCGATGCGCATGCAGGCGGTGGACATGCAGTCGCTGGTGGCCGAGACCCGCTCGGTGCTCGATGCCAACGTGCAGGCCGAGCATCCCGAGCACCGCGTCGAGTGGCACATCGCGCCACTGCCGATCCTGGTGGCCGACGAGAACATGATGCGGCAGCTATGGCTGAACCTGCTCGGCAACGCGGTCAAGTACAGCGGCAAGCGCGACATCGCGCGCATCGACGTCGGCTACGAAGCGCTGCCCGACGGCAGCCACCACTTCAGCGTGCGCGACAACGGCGCCGGCTTCGACATGGATTACGCCAGCAAGCTGTTCGGCGTGTTCCAGCGCTTGCACAAGGCCAGCGAATACCCGGGCACCGGCATCGGCCTGGCCAGCGCGCGCCGGGTGCTCAGCCGCCATGGCGGCCGCATCTGGGCCGAGGGCGTCGTCGACCAGGGCGCCACCTTCCATTTCATCCTTCCCTCCGCGCTTGAAGCGCCCAACCACCAAGAGTTCAAGTCATGACCGCCATCCGCACCATCCTGCTCGCCGAAGACAGTCCCGCTGACGCGGAGATGGCGGTCGACGCCCTGCGCGAAGCCCGCCTCGCCAACCCCATCGTGCACGTCGAGGACGGCGTCGAGGCGATGGACTACCTGCTGCGCCGCGGGACGTTCGCCAATCGCGAGGATGGGTTGCCGGCAGTGCTGCTGCTGGACATCAAGATGCCGCGCATGGACGGGCTGGAAGTGCTCAAGCAAATCCGTACCACCGAGCACCTCAAGCGCCTGCCGGTAGTGATCCTGTCGTCCTCGCGCGAGGAAAGCGATCTGGCGCGCAGCTGGGACCTGGGCGTCAACGCCTACGTGGTCAAGCCGGTGGACGTGGACCAGTTCTTCAACGCGGTCAAGACGCTGGGCACTTTCTGGGCGGTCATCAACCAGGCGCCGGAGCGCGATTGAGCATGCCCCACGAAGGTCCCCGGCTGGGCGAGTTGCGGATCCTGCTGATCGAGGATTCGCCGGAAGACGCCGAGCTGCTGTCCGATCAATTGCTCGAGGCCGGCCTGGAAGCGGTGTTCGAGCGCGTGGACAGCGAGGAAGCGCTGCGCCTGTGTCTGGAGGATTTCGGGCCGGACATCGTGCTTTCGGACCTCAGCATGCCGGGCTTTTCCGGCCACGACGCGCTGCGCATCGTGCGCGCGGCCGACCCGCGCATGCCCTTCATCTTCGTCTCCGGGACGATGGGTGAGGAAACCGCGGTGAGGGCGCTGCAGGACGGCGCCAACGACTACATCATCAAGCACAACCCGCAGCGCCTGCCCGCGGCGGTGGCGCGCGCGGTGCGCGAGGCCCGCAGCGAGCGCGAACGCGAACGGGTGGAAACCGAGCTGATGCGCGCGCAACGGCTGGAAAGCCTGGCGCTGCTGGCGGCCGGCCTGAGCCACGACCTGCGCAACATCCTGCAGCCGCTGCTGATCGTGCCGGATCTGCTGGCCGGGCGCAGCGACGACCCGCAGCTGCGCCAGCTCGCCGACGTCGTCGCCGAGTGCGGCCGCCGCGGCCACGAGATGGCCGAGTCGATGCTGTCGTTCGTGCGCGGCTCCAGCAAGCCGCGCGAGCAGGTGTCGGTGGCCCGGCTGTTCCAGGCCGTGCAACTGCTGCTCAAGAGCAGCGTGCCGGCGGGCGTGACCTTGCAGGTCGATGGCGGCGATGGCGATCTGTCCATAGAAGCCAACTACACCGAATTGCAGCAGTGCCTGCTCAACCTCGGGCTCAATGCGCTGCAGGCCATGCCCGACGGCGGCCAGCTGGTGCTCAGCGCCACCCTGGTGGGGCCGGACCGGTTGCAGCTGAGCGTGGCCGACACCGGCATCGGCATGGACGAGCAGACGCTGGAGCGGCTGTTCAGCCCGTTCTTCACCACCAAGAGCGACGGCACCGGGCTCGGCCTAGTGTCGTGCAAGCGCATCGTCGAAAGCTATGGCGGCACCATCCAGGTGATCAGCCGGCGCGGCGAGGGCACCCGGTTTGAAATGGTGCTGCCGCTGCAATCGCCGGAGGCCGCCAACAGCGAGCAGGAAGCGCAGATCCCGCTCGGTCGCGGCCAGCGCATCCTGCTTGTCGACGGCGAGGGCACGCGCCTGTCGTTGCTCGGCAATGCGCTGTCCAGCCAGGGTTACCAGCCGCAGCTGGCGGCCGACGGTGCGGCGGCGTTGCAGCACGCGCGGCAGCACACCTTGCCGGACCTGGTGATCGTGGACAGCGACATCATCCTGTTGTCGGCGGTGAGCCTGCTGCTGACCATGCAGGAGCTGGGCTACCAGGGGCCGGCGATCGTGCTGGAAGACGTCGGCCAGCCGCTGCAGCGCGAGCATTTCCCGCCGGACATCGCGGTGCACGTGCTGCGCAAGCCGCTGGAGATGCGGCGGGTGTTCCGCGCCGTGGCGCATGCGCTGGAGACGGTCTAGCCGTCGAGCTGCGGCGGCCGTTCCCATGGGAAGCGCGGTAGGGTGTGCACCGCATCGGTGAGTTTGCGCGACCAGTTCTCGTGGATGTCCGCGTACAACGGCGTATCGGCGCGCAGGCGCATGCGCTCGGTGACGCGCAGGTCGTCGCGGCGGATCAGTGCCAGGTCGATCGGCATGCCCACCGACAGATTGGAGCGGATCGTCGAATCCAGCGATACCAGCGCGGTGCGCGCGGCATCTTCCAGGTGCGTGTCCGGGCGGATGATGCGATCGAGGATGGGTTTGCCGTACTTGGACTCGCCGATCTGCAGGTAGGGGGTCTCGGGCGAGGAGGCGATCGCATTGCCCAGCGGATAGACCATGTACAGGCCGGTGCGCTCGCCGGCGATCTGGCCGCCCAGCACCAGCGTGGCCTGGGTGCTGATGCCCTCGAACTCCGGCAGCCCATGGCATTGCACCTGGCTGGCGACCAGCACCTGCCCGAGGTACTCGGCGACTTCGAACAGGTGGCGGAAGCTGCGCAGGCTGCGCGGCGCGCGTTCGTCGACGTCGCGCTGCAGGCGGGCCAGGGCGAGCTGGGTGGTGGCCAGGTTGCCGGCGGCCATGATCGCGAACACCGCCTCGCCCGGGTACTCGAACAGGTGCAGCTTGCGATGCACGCGGACATCGTCCAGCGAGGCATTGGTACGCGTGTCCGCGGCGAAGACCAGGCCTTCGTCCACTTCGATGCCGACGCAATAGGTCATATCGCTGTCATCGCTACGGTGGGGGACGATTCTAGAACGCCGCCCGTGAAGGCCACGGTTGACGCCCATGGCGGCGGCGTGCGCGAATATCGCATGAACCCTACCGTCGTCCTTCTCAGCCTGGGCAGCAACGTCGAGCCTGCGCGGCACCTGCACGAAGCCGTGCAGGCCCTGCGCGAGCGCTTCGGGCCGCTGCTTGTGTCACCGGCCTACCGCACGCCCGCGGTGGGTTTCGATGGTCCGGATTTCCTCAACAACGGCGTGCTGTTGCACAGCGACCTGGCGCTGGACGCGCTGGAAGCCTGGCTGCATGCGCTGGAGGATCGCCACGGCCGCGACCGCGGCGGGCCGCGCTTCAGCGACCGCACGCTGGACGTGGACGTGGTGTTCTATGGCGACCGGGTCATCGGCGGGCCGGACAGGCAGCGCATTCCGCGGCCGGAGCTCAAGCACGCGTTCGTGCTCAAGCCGCTGGCCGACATCGCGCCGGATTTCATCGATCCGCTCAGTGGCCGCAGCCTGGCCCAGCTGTGGCGCGCGCACCCGCAGCATGGCGAGGCGTTCGCGCCGGTCGCCCTGGGCGACTGAAGCCGCAACGCGACGGCGCCTGCGGATTTTCTCAGGCCAGGCCGCGGCCGCCGTCCAGGGCCAGTGTCTGGCCGGTGAGGTAGCCGGCATCTTCCAGCAGCCAGCGCACTGCCTCGGCCACTTCCTCCGGCGTGCCGGTGCGTGCCAGCGGGGTGCGCGCCAACGCTGCGTTGCGTTCGGCCTCGCCCTTGCCTTCCTCGGGCCACAGGATCGCGCCCGGGGCGACGGCATTCACCCGTACCTGCGGCGCCAACTCCACCGCCAGCGCGCCGGTCAGCGCGGCCAGCGCGCCCTTGGCAGCGGTGTAGGGCGCGTGCGCCGGCAGCGGGCGCGACAGCGCCGCATCGGTGAGATGGACGATCGCGCCGCGGTGCAAGCGCAGTTGCGGTGCCGCGGCCTGGGCCAGGAAATACGCCGCGCGCGCGTTCACCGCCATCAGCGCATCCCATTGCGCGGCGGTGGCGGTATCCAGTGGCGTGGGGAAGAAATTCGAGGCGTTGTGGACCAGCGCATCGAGCCGGCCGAAGCGCGCCACCGCCGCTTCGACCAGGCCGGCGAGCAGGCCGGTGTCGGCGAGGTCGGCCTGCAGCGCCAGCGTGCTGCCGGCGCGCGCGCGTTCGAGTTCGGCACACAGCACGGCCTGGTCCGCGCCCGAGGCATGCGCATGCAGCGCCACCTGCCATCCCGCCGCGTGCAGGCGGCGACCGATGGCCGCACCGATGCGCCGTGCCGCGCCGGTGACGAGGACAACCCTGCCGGTTTCGCTCATCTGTCGTTCCTTGCTCCGCTATCCTGTGCATTGTCCACGCAATCGAGCCGGCCATGCACCCGGATCTGCCCATTCCCGAAGCCGATGCCCTGGCGCACAGCGATCAGCTGGCGGCATTGCTGCGTGCCGAGATCGCCGGCAGCGGCGGTGCGATCCCGTTCTCGCGTTTCATGGAGCTGGCGCTGTACGCCCCGGGCTGGGGCTATTACAGCGCCGGTGCCAGCAAATTCGGCGAGAGCGGTGATTTCGTCACTTCGCCCGAACTGGGGCCGCTGTTCGCCGCGACGATGGCTGGCGCGCTGGCGCCGGTGTTCCAGCAACTGGGCCCGCAGTCACGCCTGCTCGAGCTGGGCGGCGGCAGCGGCGCCTTCGCCGAGGTCATGCTCAAGCGTCTGCTCGAGCTGGATGCGTTGCCGGAGCGCTACGCCATCCTCGAACCCAGCGCGGACCTGCGTGAGCGCCAGCGCGAGCGGCTGGCGCGTGCGCTGATCCCGCCAGTGTTCGACCTGGTCGAATGGCTGGATGGACCCTTCCCGGACGATTGGGACGGCGTGGTGTTCGCCAACGAGGTGATCGACGCGCTGCCGACGCCGCGGTTCACGCTGCGCGACGGGGAGGTGCTTGAAGAAACCGTGCGCGTCGACGACAGCGGTACTTTCGTGCGCGCCGAGCAGCCGGCCGATGCCTTGTTGTCGGCGGCGGTGCGGCATGTCGAGGATTACCTCAAGGCGTCTTTCGCCGAGGGCTACCGTTCCGAGTTGCTGCCGCAGCTGCCGTACTGGATCCAGGCGGTGGCCGGCGGCCTCCAGCGCGGCGCGATGCTGTTCGTCGACTACGGCTATCCGCGCGCCGAGTATTACCAGCCGCAACGCAACGACGGCACCTTGCGGGCATTCTATCGCCACCGCCTGCACGAAGACCTGTATCGCTGGCCGGGGTTGCAGGACCTCACCGCGTCGGTGGACTTCACTGCACTGGCCGAGGCCGGCACGGGCGCTGGCTTCGATCTGGCGGGGTATTGCTCGCAGGCCAGCTTCCTGCTTGGCAATGGGCTGGACCAGTTGCTGGAGACGGCCGACGCGCGTACCGACGAGGTCGGCCGCGTTCGATTGCGCGAACAGATCAAGCGCCTGACCTTGCCCAGTGAGATGGGCGAGCGCTTCCAGGTGATGGGCTTCTCGCGCGACGTCGATTTCGAAGCGGCGTTCCTGGTCGGCGACCTGACCTGGCGGTTGTGAGCATGCCGGTACTACGTCCATTCCGGCGCCCCGCGCCCTGGGTATTGCTGTGGTGCGCGGCGATCGTGGCGGTGATCGTGGTCTGCCTCGGGCCACCGCCGCAGTTGCCGGAGCTGCCGAACAACAGCGACAAGGCCGAGCACTTCCTGACTTACGTGCTGCTGGCGTTCGGCGCAGTGCAGTTGTTCGCCACCCGGCGCGCGCTGTGGTTGGCCGGGCTCGGCCTGGTCGGGTTGGGCGTGGGCATCGAATTCGCGCAGGGCGCTTTCACCGTCGACCGCAGCGCCGATCCGTTCGACGCGCTGGCCAACACGTTGGGCGTGCTGGCCGGGATGTCGTTCGCGCGCACGCGGGTGCGCGAGTGGCTGTTGCGCCTGGACCACAAGCTGTTTGCCGCGCGCTCCGCATAGCGGAGGCGGGCAGGTGTAGGAGCGGCTTCGGCCGCGGCGCAGGGATGCCCGCTTCTACAGCGGTGCGCGTACAGGTGACGTTCCTGCAGCCGACAGTCCGCGGTCGCGGCTGAAGCCGCTCCTACATTCCAGTTTCAGCGACCTTCGCCCAAGGTCACCCGGTCCAGCACCCACATCGTCGGCCGCGTATCGCCGGTGAAGTACAGGCACAGGTCGGCGGTGGCCGGGGTGTCCTTGGGCAGTTTCGCGCGCAGCGTATAGAAGCCGTCGGCGTCCGGCTGCGCGGGCAGCTTCACGCTGGCCAGGGTCTTGCCTTCGCAACCGGCGCGCACGATCAGTTCGCCGTGCGCCGACTGCGCCGGCTGGAAGGTGCGGTTGGGTTCGTCGTGGGCGAGCTGGAAGTAGTACGGCAGGCGGCCGGCGCGAATCTGTAGCTCGCCGACGCCGGCCAGCGCGGCCTGCTTCCATTCCCAGCACGGATTGAAGATGTCCGCGTTGAAGATCGCCCGTTCGCCGACCCGCGGGCCGTCGTCTTCCATCCGCAACATCAGCTTGCCGGTGCACATCGCCAGTTCTTCGTCGCTGCGCGTGCGCATCGACACCGCGTCGAGTTGGCGCACCACTGGCGGCGCCAGCGGTTGGCCCTGCCAGAACGAGGCGATCTGCAAGTTCACCGGCAGATCCAGCGACAACGGCGATTGGTAGCGCGGCGAGGCGGCAGTCGGTGCGCTGCCATCGGTGGTGTAGTGCAGCTCGTCGTAGCCCAGGCGGTCGGTGGCGGTGATGCGGACCTGGCCGTCGCGATCGCCCGCGGCGACTTCCACCTTCGGCTGGAACGGCGTGCGCGCGTAGTCCACGCCCCAGGCGCGATAAAGCGCGAGCAGGTTCGGCAGGCGACGGCGGAAATCGGCGAAGTCGCGGCGATCGACCGGCGACCAGCCGGTCTCGGCGACCGCGGCCGCGCGCGGGAACATCGCGTGCTGCACGCGCGCGAAGCTGCGCATGTGCTCGGTCCAGTTGTTGGCCTGCAGGCCGAGGATGTGCTTGCGCTGCTGCGCATCCAGCGCCGCGGGCACCGGCTCGAACGCGTACACGCGCGGCAGTTCGATCGTCGCCGGGCGGCCCGGCTGCTCGTCCGGCGAATCGGTCTGCAGATAATCCAGGTAGAGCTCGGTGACCGGCGCCATCACCACATCGTGGCCCTGGCGGGCGGCGGCGATACCGCCGTCGATGCCGCGCCAGGACATCACCGCCGCTTCCGGTGGCAGGCCGCCCTCGAGGATTTCGTCCCAGCCGATCATCAGCCGGTCGTGCGCGACCAGGAAGCGCTCCAGGCGCTTGAGCATCCAGCTCTGCAAGGCTTCTTCATCCTTCAGGCCGAGCTCGCGGATGCGCGCCTGCATGCGCGGCGACGCCTTCCACTGGTCCTTGACCGCCTCATCGCCACCCAGGTGCACATAGCGGTCGGGGAACAGCTGCACGACTTCGGCCAACACGTTCTCGAAGAACTGCATCGTGCTTTCGTCGGCGTTGAACAGGTTGGTGTTGACGCCCCATTCGTTGGACACCTCGATTGGCTTGCCGCTGACCCCGAGTTCGGGGTACGCCGCAATCGCCGCGGTGGCGTGGCCGGGAATGTCGAACTCCGGCATCACCCGGATGTGGCGTTCGGCGGCGTAGCGCACTACTTCGCGCACCTGCTCCTGGGTGTAGTAGCCGCAGTAGGGCACCGGCTTGCCATCGTCGCCGATGCCACCGTCGCCGGCCGGCACGCGACAACCGCCGACTTCGGTCAGGCGCGGATAGCGCTTGATCTCCAGCCGCCAGCCCTGGTCGTCGGTGAGGTGCCAGTGGAAGGTGTTGAACTTGTGCAGCGCCATCGTGTCGAGCAGCGCCTTGATCTCGTCGATGCTCTGGAAATGGCGAGCCGAATCGAGCATCAAGCCGCGCCAGCCGAAGCGCGGCGCGTCCTCGACATGGGCCACCGGCAGCTGCGGCTGCGCCTGTGCCAACTGCCACAAGGTCACCGCGCCGTAGAACAGGCCGTGCGGATCGGCGGCGCGCACGCGCACGCCGTCGCGGGCGATGTCGAGCACATAGCCTTCCGGCGAAGTGCTGGCCTTGGGGTCGATCGCGAACACGATCTCGCCCTTGCCGGCGCGGCTGCCGCTCGGCGCCAACGCCAGCTTGATGCCGTTGCCGCGGGCCAGGCCGTCGACGAACTGCCGGGCGGTCTCGGCGGCGCCGGCATCGGCAGCGCGGACCACGGTCCGCGGGGTGAGCGCGAAGCTGCCTTCGCCGACACGCACGTCGGCGGGCGCGGGAATTACCGGCAGCGGATTGGTGGCCGCAGCGGCCGAGGCCGCGGCGGGCGCGGCGAGAGAGGCCAACAACACGGTCCAGCGCAGCAGTCGCGCGCGGATGGTTGGCGAGGCATTGCAAGCAGTCATCGGATCCCTCCTCCGGTGGCGGCTGGGTAGACGCCGGAAATGAAACGGGCCCGGACGAATCCGGGCCCGTGCTGGAACACTACGCGATGTAGCCCGACAGCATCAGAACTTGAAGTTGACGGTCGCCATGTAGCGACGGCCGCTCTTGTACCGGCCGGCCGGATGGTCCTTGTCGCCCAGGTACTGGAAATACTCCTCGTCCAGCAGGTTCTGCGCGTTCAACTGCAGCGACCAGTTGTCGTTGAAGGTGTAGCCGAAGCTGGCACCCAGCTCGGCGTAGTCGTCCACGCTGGCCGGAGCGGCGCCAGCGACGTAACCGCCGGCCAGGTAATGGTCGCGCCAGTTGTAGGTGAGGCGGGCGTTGACCGGACCCTTCTCGAAGTACGGGCTGAACGCGACGCTGTTGCGCGACTGGTAGGGCAGCGGGTCGCCGGTGTTGTTCTCGCCGTCGGCATAGGTGTAGTTGGCGAGCAAGCCGAAGCCACTTTCACCGAACGGCTGCTGGAAGGCCAGGTTGAAGCCCTTGACCTTGCCGTCGCCGGCATTGCGCGGACGCTGGATGCTGTAGTCGCAGTAGCCGTCGGCCGAACAACCGTTGGTGCCGACGAGCAGATCCCAGGCGGCCGGGGAGGTGTCGCGGATCGAGTTGTACTGGCGCTCGATCGTGGCCGAAGAATCGATGTAGTTGTCGATCTTCTTGTAGAACACCGACCACGCCATGACGGCCTGCTTGGCGAAGTAGTACTCGGCCGAGACGTTGAAGTTCCACGACTCGTAAGGCGACAGATCAGCGTTGCCGCCACTGCCGGTCAACGTGGTGTCGTTGAGGAAGGTGTTGTTCACCATCTGGTTGTACGGGGCCCAGGCGATGACCTTGCCGGCCGCGAAGCGGAACACCCAGTCGGTGCTGGCGTCGTAGACCAGGGTCAGCGACGGCAGTACGAAGTCTTCCTTCTTCGTCTTGGTCTGCCACTTGCTGTCCAGGTCGTCCAGGGTCGGCGTGCCGCTGTAGACGAAGCCGCTGCCCTCGGTCTTGGAATCGACATAGCGCAAGCCGAAGTTGCCGCGCACTGGGCCATTGGAGAAGTTCAGCTGCGCGTAGGCGGCGTTGTTGGTCTGCTTCAGTGCCCAGCTGTTGTTGAGGTAGCTGGCCGGGTCCGGGTTGGCGAAGTCCAGCGGGCTGCCGGTGACCCAGTCGAGCACATTGCCGCGGCCGGCCTGCACGTGCCTGCCCTGGTCATCGGTGAAGCCCTGGATGTCGGTCAGGCCGATGGTGCCGACGTCGGCCAAGGTGCCCGGGGTCACGCCACCGTAGACGTTGAGGTCGAAGCTCTCGTCATGCTTGCCCGAGCGCACGCCGAACAGCAGCTGGTTGAAGATGCTGTCGAAATTGACGTTGAAATCGAGCTGGCCGTAGGTGTCCTTGCTCTCGGTCGAGAAGATGCCGTTGTTGCCGAACCAGCCGCCGGCCGAGCCCCAGTTGGCCGGGTCGCGCGCGGCGGCCGAGTCGTCGAAGGTCAGGCCGTTCTTGAGGTTCCAGCTGTAGCCGCCGTTGTAGAACGGCTCGATGAAGTACTGCGCCAGGTGCTTGTTGTCGGACTTGCTCTGGCCGACCTGGCCGGTCATGCCCCAGGCTTCGGTCTTGTAGGCGCCGCGCAGGTCGATGCCCTTGGTGGTGACTTCGGACTTGCGCACGTTGTTGTCGTAAAGCACGGTGCCGCCATCGGCAGCCGGATGGGGACCGGAGTGACCGCTGTTGACCACGCCGTTGCGCACGTCGCCCAACTGGTCCACGGCGCCCACGGTGCCGGCGTTCCAGGTCAGGAAGCTGTACAGCGACTGGTTGTAGTTGTCGAAGTTTTCCTTGATGTACAGGCCCTGCAGGTTGAACTCCAGCTCGTCGCTCGGCTTGAGCTGGAAGTTGACCACGGCGCTGTCGCGCTTGCGGTCCTGCTGGAACCACGCGGCGTTGAGTGAGTTCGGCACGTCCGCGTCGGCCGGCGCACCGGTCGCATTGGTGAAGGTCGAAGCCTTGGCGTAGCCGAACACTTCCATGCCCTGGCGGTCGACCGCTTCCTCGTAGTGCTGCGCGGCCACGTCGACGCCGAAGGTTCCGGCGTCATTCTTGAAGCTGTAGATGATCGAGGCGTTCGGCTTGCCCTCGCTGGCCTGCTCGCTGTAGCTGTAGCCGACGGAGGCGGCGATCTCGTTCTTGTCCATGTCCAGCGGCTGGCGGGTGTGCATCAGCACGGTGCCGCCGAGGCTGCCTTCGGTCAGGCGGGCTTCGGAAGACTTCAGGACTTCCACGCGGCCCAGGATCAGCGGCGACAGCAGCGTGTAGTCGAAGCCGCGGTTCGGCTGTTCGCCGTACAGCCAGATCGCCTGCGCGACCGGGTGGTTGTCGAGGAACGACAGGTTGAGGCTCGGGTCGGTGCCGTCGATGCTGACGCGCTCGCCCTGGCCGAAGCGTCGATCCAGCGACACGCCCGGGATCTGCGAGAGCGCTTCGGCGACGTTGGTGCTGGGGAACTTGCCGATGTCTTCGGCGGTGATCGCCTCGGAAATTCCGACATTGTTGCGCTTGGTGTCGAGCGAACGCTCGAGGCTGGCGCGGATGCCGACCACCTGGACGGTATCCAGGTCGGTAGCAGAGGTCTGCTGCGGTGCGGCTTCCTGCGCATGCGCACCGAAAGCGATACAGGCGACGATCGCCGTGGATAGTGCGGATTTACGGTAATTCATGATGTCTCTCCTCATCAATCTGTGAAATTGCCGGCATTGCTGGCGCGCCGATGTTGCTCTGCGTGTGCGGTCCTCCCCGACCCCGACGCCTGCCACCACGGTGTTGCGTTGACCTGCTTTACGGCTTGTGGCCCAGAAACCAACTGGCGGCGCCCACGACGCCCAGCTGCCCGTGCTCGACCAACTTCACGGGAATCCGCTCCAGTGCTTCGCGCATCGATCCCTTGTCGAGGAACCGCTGCACGAAACTGCTGTCGATCAGGAACTGGCGGATTTTGGGAAGGATTCCGCCAGCCAGATAGATGCCGCCCTGCACGCCATAGAGCAGGGCCATGTCGCCGACCGCGCTGCCGAGCAGGCCGCAGAACACGTCCAGGCTCTCGCGTGCGAGGGCGTCGTCGCCGGCCAGTGCGGCGGCGGTGATCGCGTCGGGCGTGGCATGCGCCGGCGCGGCGCCGCGCACCACGCACAGCGCGTTGTAGAGGTTGAGCAGGCCGGGGCCGGACAGTGCGTGCTCGATCGGCACGTGGCTGCGGTTGCGCAACATGACGCGCACCAGCTGCATTTCCAGTTCGGTATTGGTGGCCAGGGCGGCCTGCCCGGCTTCGGTGGCCAGCACGACCGGGCGGCCATCGTTGGGGATCCACACCGCCGCGCCCAGGCCGGTGCCCGGGCCCAGCACCAGGGTCGGTCCGCGCGGCGCCTGCGCGGGGCCGGCCAGCTGCAGGACTTCGCTGGCATCGACGTAGGCGGCCGCATGCGCGACCGCTTCGAAATCGTTGACCAGGTGCACCGAGCCGAGGCCGAGTTCCGCGCGGATCTCGCGCGGCGACAGCAGCCAGGGAAGGTTGTTGGTGATCACCGTGCCGTCGGCCAGCGGGTAGCCGGCGCTGGCGATGACGCAATCGCTCAGGCCCGGGTTGTCGCGCAGGAAGTCGGCCAGGATCGCCGCCAGGCTCGGGTAATCGGCGCAGCGGTACTTGCGGTAGTCCTGCACCTCGATCGGGCGCGCCGGGTCGCCGCTGGCCTGGACCCGGCCCAGACGCACATGCGTGCCGCCCACGTCGGCGGCCAGGAATGGCGCCGTATCGCGCAGTTGCGGGGGCGACGCTGGACGGGAAGTTGCAGCCACACGGACTCCTGCTCTGGACCAGACTGATGCTTCGGCACAACCATCGCCGGGGGCAGCGATCGGGGCCGAGTGTGGGAGTGCTCTGACAACGATGTCAACGGGGTGCAACGAAATTTTCGCAATTGGGTAACCAAGACCGTGTCCGTTGAAACGATTACACCCCCAACCAGAACGAGCCCGCGCCAGTACTGGTGCGGCTTAGGGAGGCGCCACGCGGGTTGAATGGGGGTGGTCGTGGACTGCTGCGTCGCAGCACGGAAAAACGATCGGAATCGTCACGGGAAGTTGACAAGCCGCCCGCCGCGCCGAATAAATGTGACAACGTTGTTCCCAGCCAGCCGGTCGCAATGACCCGCCGCAGACGCAGGAGTTTTTCCGCATGTCCGCACTTGCCGCCGCACCCGAACGTTCCAGCGTCGTGACCTCGATCGCCATCGTCGGCGTGCTGTTCTTCGTCATCGGCTTTTTCACCTGGATCAACGGTCCGCTGATCACCTTCGTGCGCCTGGCCTTCGATCTCAATGAGGTCAACGCCTTCCTGGTGCTGATGGTGTTCTACCTGTCGTACTTCTTCCTCGCGCTGCCGGCGTCGTGGATCCTCAAGCGCACCGGCATGAAGAAGGGCCTGGCGCTGAGCCTGTTCGTGATGGCCGCCGGCGCAGCCGCGTTCGGCCAGTTCGCCACGCAGCGCTGGTATCCGGGCGCGTTGGGCGGACTGTTCGTGATCGGCAGCGGACTGGCGCTGCTGCAGACCGCGATCAATCCCTACATCAGCATCCTCGGCCCGATCGAAACCGCGGCACGGCGCATCGCGCTGATGGGCATCTGCAATAAGATCGCCGGCATCCTGGCGCCGATCGTGATCGGCACCGTCGTGCTGCACGGCATCGGCGACCTGTCGGTGCAGGTGGCCAGCGCCGATGCCGCGACCAAGGCGAGCCTGCTCAACGAGTTCGCCGCCAAGATCCACGCGCCCTACCTGACGATGGCCGCGGTGCTGGTGGTGCTGGCGATCGGCGTGCTGTTCTCGCCGCTGCCCGAGCTCAAGCCCTCCGAAGCCAACGCGACACCGGCCAGCGGCGGCGCCGGCAAGACCAGCATCTTCCAGTTCCCGCACCTGTGGCTGGGCGTGCTGTGCCTGTTCGTCTACGTGGGCGTGGAAGTGATGGCCGGCGATGCGATCGGCACCTACGGCCGCGGCTTCGACCTGCCGTTGGACAGCACCAAGATCTTCACCTCTTTCACGCTGGGCGCGATGCTTGCCGGCTACCTCGTCGGTCTGCTGCTGATCCCGCGCGTGGTGTCGCAGGCGCGCTACCTGAGCATCTCGGCGCTGCTCGGCGTGCTGTTCTCGCTGGGCGCCTATTTCACCCACGGCTACGTATCGGTGGGCTTCGTCGCGGCGCTGGGCTTTGCCAACGCGATGATGTGGCCGGCGATCTTCCCGCTGGCGATCCAGGGCCTGGGCCGCTTCACCGAAATTGGATCTGCGTTGCTGATCATGGGTATTGCCGGTGGCGCGATCATTCCGCAGGCCTTCGCCATCCTCAAGCAACACCATGATTTCCAGCTGGTGTTCGCCGCGTTGATGGTGCCTTGCTACCTGTACATCCTGTACTACTCGCTGCGCGGCCACCGCGCCGGGCTGGCGCAGGCGCGCGGTTGAGTGACGACGAGCACGAAGGGACGGACTGCCGCATGATGCACGCCATCGCCACAGCCCCGGAGCCGCCCATGCGCAGGCCGACGATCAAGGACGTCGCCGAACGCGCCAAGGTCTCGTTGAAGACCGTTTCGCGCGTGATCAACAACGAGCCCTCGGTGATGCAGGCCACCCGCGCCCGCGTGCTGCGCGCCATCGCCGACCTGGACTACGAACCGGATCCGTCGGCGCGCAATCTGCGCAGCGGTACCCCGTTCGTGATCGGCCTGGTCTACGACAACCCGAACCCGTACCACATCATCGGCGTGCAGAACGGTGTCCTCGCCGCTTGCCGCGAGACCGGCTTCGGGCTGCAGATCAACCCGGTCGACTCGACCTCGCCGATGCTGGCCGAGGAGCTGGCCGACTGGGTCCAGCGTTCGCGCCTGGCCGGCGTGGTGCTGACCGCGCCGATGTCAGAGCGCGCGGAGCTGCTGGCCGGCCTGGCCGCGCGCGGCATCAAGACGGTGCGGATCATCGCCGCCACCGAAGACCCGGGCGACGGCGCCTGCGTCTACATCGACGATCGTGATGCCGCCTACGAGATCACCGAGCACCTGATCCAGCTCGGCCACCAGCGCATCGGCTTCCTGTGGGGCGGGCCGCAGCACCGCTCCAGCGGCGAGCGCTACGCCGGCTACGAGGCCGCGTTGCGCGACTACGGCATCACCCTGGACAAGCACCTGATCGTGCCGGGCGACTACACTTTCGACGATGGCTTCCGCGGTGCGCGCCGGCTGCTGGCGCTGCGCGAGCCGCCGACGGCGATCTTCGGCAGCAACGACGAAATCGCCGCCGGCGTGCTGGCCGCGGCCAAGTCGAGCGGCATGAACGTGCCGTACCAGTTGTCCATCGCCGGCTTCGAGGACAGCCCGTTCTCGCGCCAGTCCTGGCCACCGCTGACCACCGCCAAGCAGGCCACCGAAGACATCGCCCGCCATGCGGCGCGCCTGCTGATCGGCCAGCTTCGCACCGATGCCTACGACGAACAGGCCACCCAGCTGCAGAACCGCGGCTTTGTCCCGCAGCTGGTCGTGCGTGGTTCGACCGCGCCGGCGCAGCCGGCGACCCAGCGCATCGTCCCGTCCGAACCGACCTGAGCCGACTGAGCCCGAACGCCCCCATGTCCCTGCCCGAAGAAACCCAGACCCTGATGTTCAACGAAGCGGCGCAGACGGCCGACGTGGTCGCTGCGCAGTTCGCGCGCAACCGTGCCACCGTCGAGTCGCTGGCCGCTTCGCTGCGCGCCGCGCCGCCGCCGTTCGTGGTCACCTGCGCGCGCGGCAGTTCCGACCATGCCGCGACCTACGCCAAATATCTGTTCGAGACGCAGCTGGGCATCGTCACCGCCTCGGCGTCGCCGTCGGTGGGCTCGGTCTACGAGGCGCCGCTGGCGCTGCGCGGGGCGTTGTACGTCGTGATCTCGCAGTCGGGCAAGAGCCCGGACCTGCTGCGCAATGCCGAGGCCGCCAAGGCCGCCGGCGCGCGCGTGGTCGCGCTGGTCAACGTGGAAGACTCGCCGCTGGCGCAGCTCGCCGAAACGGTGATCCCGCTCGGCGCCGGGCCGGAGCGCAGCGTCGCGGCGACCAAGAGTTACCTGGCCTCGCTGGCGGCGATCCTGCAGCTGGGCGCGCTGTGGAAGCAGGATCCGGCCCTGATCGCCGCGCTCGATGCGCTGCCGGGCGCGTTGCGCCAGGCCTGGAACGCGGATTGGCGCAAGCTCACCGATGGCCTGGCCGAGGCGCACAACCTGTTCGTGCTCGGCCGCGGCCTCGGCCTGGCGGCGGCGCAGGAAGCCGCGCTGAAATTCAAGGAAACCTGCGGGCTGCATGCCGAGGCCTACAGCTCGGCCGAGGTCAAGCACGGCCCGATGGCGCTGGTCGGCCCGGGCTTTCCGGTGTTGGCCTTCGCGCAGCCCGACGAAACCGGTGCCGGCACGCGTGCGCTGGCGGCCGAATTCCGTGCGCGTGGCGCGCAGGTGTGGCTGGTCGATGGACAGGGCGACCTGCCGCTGGTGGCAGCGCCGCACCCGGTCTGTGCACCGTTGCTGACGATCCAGAGTTTCTACCGCGCGATCAATGCGCTGGCGCTGCGGCGCGGCTACAACCCGGACCTGCCGCCGCATCTGAACAAGGTCACCGAGACGGTCTGACGACGTCGCGGTCTGATAGAGCAGGGACACGAGATGACGATCGCGCTGCACAACGGGCGGGTGCTCACCGACGACGGTTTCCGCGAGGGGCTGGCGGTGCTGGTGGATGAGGGCAGGATCAGCGGCCTAGTCGCGCGCGACGATCCACGCGTGGCCGCGGCCACGCCGGTCGATCTGCAAGGCCATACGCTGTTGCCGGGCTTCATCGATGCCCAGGTCAACGGCGGCGGCGGCTATCTGTTCAACAACACCCCGAATGTCGAGGCGTTGCGGCAGATCTGCCGCGCGCATCGGCGCTTCGGCACCACCGGCTGCCTGCCGACGCTGATCAGCGACGATGTGGCGGTGATGGTGCAGGCGATTGCCGCCACGGCCGAGGCGATCGCCGCAGGCGTGCCGGGTGTGCTCGGCATCCATCTGGAAGGCCCGTACATCGCGCCGGCGCGCAAGGGCACCCATGACCCATCGAAGTTCCGCGTGCCCGACGCGGCGGAGATCGCGATGGCGGCTTCGTTGCGCAATGGCGTCACCTTGCTGACCCTGGCGCCGGAGCAGGTGCCGGCCGAGACGATCCGCGCGCTGGTCGACGCCGGCGTCATCGTCGCGGCCGGCCACACCGCCGGCAGCTACGAGCAGATTCGTGCGGGACTGGCGGCCGGCATCACCGGCTTTACCCATCTGTACAACGCGATGTCGCCGCTGCAGGGTCGCGAGCCCGGTGCGGTCGGCGCGGCGCTGGAAGACGCCGGCAGCTGGTGCGGGATCATCGTCGACGGCGTGCACGTGCATCCGGCCAGCCTGCGCGTGGCGCTGGCAGCCAAGGAACGCGGCAAGGTGTTCCTGGTCACCGACGCGATGCCGCCGGTGGGCGCGGACGACCCCAGCTATTCGTTGTATGGCGAGATCATCACCGCGGTCGATGGCGTGGTCCGCAACGCGGCGGGTGCCTTGGCCGGCTCGGCGCTGGACATGGCCACCGCGGTGCGCAACACGGTGCAACTGCTCGGCCTGGACCTGGCCGAAGCCGCGCGGATGGCGTCGTTGTATCCGGCGCAATTCCTCGGCCTGGGCGAGCGCTATGGCCGCATCGCGCCTGGCTACCAAGCTGACCTGGTGCTGTTGGACGATGAGTTGCAGGTGGTCGCCACCTGGATCGCCGGCAGCGCGGACTGACCATGGCGCGACAGGGCGGGCGTCGTTATGCCTCGGTGGATGCGCTGCGCGGGTTGACCGTGGCGGCAATGCTGCTGGTCAACAATCCCGGCGAATGGGCGCACGTGTGGTGGCCGTTGGAGCACGCCGCCTGGAACGGCTGCACGCCGACCGACCTGATCTTCCCGATGTTCCTGTTCATCGCCGGCGTGTCGATCGCGCTCGGCGTGGCGCCGCGGGTGACCGCCGGCAATCGCGTCGCCTTGACCGGCACGGTGTGGGTGCGCGCGCTGCGCATCATCGGCCTGGGGCTGCTGCTGCACCTGCTGGCGTGGTGGTGGCTGGACAAGCCGCACTTCCGGCCGTGGGGCGTGCTGCAGCGGATCGGTGTGTGTTTCGCCTTCGCCGGTACGGCCGCGATCTGGCTGCGGCCGCGCGCGCAATGGGTGTTGCTGGCCGCGTTGTTGGGCGGCTACGCGGCATTGCTGTGGAGCGGCGGCACGCTGCAGCCTTGGCATAACCTCGCCAGCCGCGTGGACACTGAGTTATTGGGTCCGCTGCTGTACCAGTACGACCCGGCCAGCGGACTGGGCCACGATCCGGAGGGCTTGTTGTCGACGCTGGGGGCTTTGGCTTCGACCTTGTTCGGCCTACGCGCCGGTGATTGGTTGCGCAAGGATCGCGGCGACTGGCTGCTCGGCGGCGGCGTGCTGGCGATGGCGTTGGGCCTGGTGTGGGCGCAGGGGTTGCCGTTGAACAAGAACCTGTGGACGTCTTCGTACGTGTTGTGGTGCGGCGGCATATCGATGCTGCTGCTGTGGCTGGCGCATGCGTTGATCGACCTGCGACGCTGGCCGGCGATCGGCC
>Ga0160436_1000209_pt1 | contig 28732 bp, 15 predicted proteins | sample HID1973M_E0MG_FD_108264 | JGI IMG/M metagenome (GOLD analysis project Ga0160436, IMG submission 108264) | Enriched mosquito-associated microbial communities from UW Madison campus, WI, USA - HID1973M_E0 MG | ecosystem: Host-associated > Arthropoda: Insects > Digestive system > Unclassified ...
AGCACCCTCCTTGAGCGTGGTCAGGTGGTGCAGACCGATGATCATGTCCTGCGAGGGCAGGGTCACCGGGCGGCCGTCCGACGGCTTCAGGATGTTGTTCGAGGCGAGCATGAGGATGCGGGCCTCGGCCTGCGCCTCCACCGAGAGGGGAAGGTGCACGGCCATCTGGTCGCCGTCGAAGTCCGCGTTGAAGGCGGTGCAGACGAGCGGGTGCAGCTGGATGGCCTTACCCTCCACGAGCTGCGGCTCGAACGCCTGGATGCCGAGACGGTGCAGCGTGGGCGCACGGTTCAGCAGCACGGGGCGCTCGCGGATGATCTCCTCGAGCACGTCCCACACCTGCGGGCGCGAACGCTCCACCATGCGCTTGGCGGCCTTGATGTTCTGGGCGTGGCTCAGATCGATCAGGCGCTTGATGACGAACGGCTTGAACAGCTCGAGCGCCATCTGCTTCGGCAGACCGCACTGGTGCAGCTTCAGCTGCGGACCCACGATGATGACCGAACGGCCCGAGTAGTCCACGCGCTTGCCGAGCAGGTTCTGACGGAACCGGCCCTGCTTGCCCTTGAGCATGTCGGACAGCGACTTCAGCGCACGGTTGCCGGTACCGGTGACCGGGCGACCGCGGCGGCCGTTGTCGAACAGTGCGTCGACGGCCTCCTGCAGCATCCGCTTCTCGTTGTTGACGATGATCTCGGGGGCACCGAGGTCGAGCAGACGACGAAGACGGTTGTTGCGGTTGATGACGCGACGGTAGAGGTCGTTCAGGTCGGAGGTCGCGAAGCGGCCACCGTCGAGCTGCACCATCGGGCGCAGCTCCGGCGGGATCACCGGGACGACGTCGAGGACCATCGCGGCCGGCGAGTTGCCGGTCTGCAGGAACGAGTTGACGACCCGGAGGCGCTTGATGGCGCGGATCTTCTTCTGGCCCTTGCCGTTCGCGATCTGGTCGTGCAGCAGCTCGGCTTCGGCCTCGAGGTCGAACGCCTGCAGGCGACGCTGGATCGCCTCGGCACCCATGTAGGCCTCGAAGTACAGGCCGTAGCGGTCCTGCAGCTCGTGGAAGACCGAGTCCTCCGGCTTCAGGTCGCCGACCTTCAGGTTGCGGAAGTCGTCCCAGACGCGCTCGAGCTGGGCGATCTGCTCGTCGAACGACTTGCGGACCTGACCCATCTCCTTCTCGCCGGCATCCTTCACCTTGCGCTTCTGGTCGGCCTTGGCGCCTTCCTCCTCCAGCGCTGCGAGGTCGGTCTCGAGCTGCACGAGACGCGCGTTGATGCGGTCGTCGCGCTGCTGCTCGAGGGCCTTGATCTCGAGACGCATCTCGTTCTCGAGGCCCGGGAGGTCGGCGTGACGGCCGTCCTCGTCGACGTTGATGACCATGTACGCGGCGAAGTAGATGACCTTCTCGAGGTCCTTCGGCGCCATGTCGAGCAGGTAGCCGAGGCGGCTCGGCACACCCTTGAAGTACCAGATGTGCGTCACCGGGGCGGCGAGCTCGATGTGGCCCATGCGCTCACGACGGACGGAGGACTTGGTGACCTCCACGCCGCAGCGCTCGCAGACGATGCCCTTGAAGCGCACGCGCTTGTACTTGCCGCAGGAGCACTCCCAGTCGCGGGAAGGGCCGAAGATCTGCTCACCGAACAGACCGTCCTTCTCCGGCTTGAGGGTGCGGTAGTTGATCGTCTCGGGCTTCTTGACCTCGCCGTACGACCATGCGCGGATGTCCGTGCTGGTCGCGAGGCCGATGCGGAGCTGATCGAAAGTGGTTGCGTCGATCACGTGTGTGTTCTCTCTCGCTTCTTCTCTACGAAAACCTGTTGTGGCCCGGCTCAGATGTCGTCGATGGACGACGACTCGAAGCGGGTGGAGATGTTGATGCCCAGCTCCTCAGCGGCACGGAAGACCTCGTCATCCGTGTCCTTCAGGCTGATGGCGCTGCCGTCGGCGGCGAGCACCTCGACGTTCAGGCAGAGCGACTGCATCTCCTTGATGAGCACCTTGAAGCTCTCGGGGATACCGGGCTCCTGGATGTTCTCGCCCTTGACGATCGCCTCGTACACCTTCACGCGGCCGAGGATGTCGTCGGACTTGATCGTCAGGAGCTCCTGGAGCGCGTACGCGGCACCGTAGGCCTCGAGGGCCCACACCTCCATCTCACCGAAGCGCTGGCCACCGAACTGCGCCTTACCACCGAGCGGCTGCTGGGTGATCATCGAGTAGGGGCCGGTGCTGCGTGCGTGGATCTTGTCGTCGACAAGGTGGTGCAGCTTCAGGATGTACATGTATCCGACCGAGATCGGCTCCGGGAACGGCTCACCCGAGCGGCCGTCGAAGAGGCGCGTCTTGCCGGAGTTGTCGATGAGACGCACGCCGTCGCGGTTCGGGGTGGTCGAGTCGAGCAGACCCTCGATCTCCTCCTCGAGCGCACCGTCGAACACCGGGGTCGCGACCTTGGTGTTCGGGGCGGCCTCATGGGCCTCCTTCGGCAGGCGCGCGGCCCACTTCGGCGAACCGTCGACCTTCCAGCCCTGCTTCGCGACCCATCCGAGGTGGGTCTCGAGCACCTGGCCGAAGTTCATTCGACCGGGGATGCCCAGCGGGTTCAGGATCACGTCGACGGGCGTGCCATCCGCGAGGAACGGCATGTCTTCGACCGGGAGGATCTTCGAGATGACGCCCTTGTTGCCGTGACGGCCGGCGAGCTTGTCGCCCGCGGTGATCTTGCGCTTCTGCGCGATGAACACCACGACACGCTGGTTGACGCCCGAGCCGAGCTCGTCGTCGCCGTCCTGCGCGTCGAACACCTTCACGCCGATGACGGTTCCCTCTTCACCGTGAGGAACCTTGAGCGAGGTGTCGCGCACCTCGCGGCTCTTCTCGTTGAAGATGGCGCGCAGCAGACGCTCCTCGGCGCTCAGTTCGGTCTCGCCCTTCGGGGTGACCTTGCCGACGAGGATGTCGCCGGGGCGCACCTCGGCGCCGATGCGGATGATGCCGCGCTCGTCGAGGTCGGCCAGCAGCTCCGGGCTGACGTTGGGGAGGTCACGGGTGATCTCCTCCTTGCCGAGCTTCGTGTCGCGGGCGTCGACCTCGTACTCCTCGATGTGGATCGAGCTGAGCACGTCGTCCTTCACCAGGTTCTGGCTCAGGATGATGGCGTCCTCGAAGTTGTGACCCTCCCACGGCATGAACGCGACGAGCAGGTTCTTGCCGAGCGCGAGCTCACCGTTCTCGGTGGCGGGGCCATCAGCGATGACCTGGCCCACCTCGATGCGGTCGCCCTGGTCGACGATCACACGGTGGTTGTAGCTCGTGCCCTGGTTGGAGCGGTCGAACTTGCGGAGGTAGTACTCCTGGGTGCCGCCCTCGTCGAGCTGCACGACCACCACATCCGCGGAGACCTCGGCGACGACACCGGCCTTGTCGGCGGTGATGACGTCGCCCGCGTCGATCGCGGCGTAGCCCTCCATGCCGGTGCCGACGACCGGCGACTCGGAACGCAGCAGCGGCACGGCCTGACGCTGCATGTTCGCACCCATGAGGGCGCGGTTCGCGTCGTCGTGCTCGAGGAACGGGATGAGCGAGGTCGCCACCGACACCATCTGGCGCGGCGAGACGTCCATGTAGTCGACCTGGTCGGCGTCGACGAGCTCGACCTCGCCGCCCTTCTTGCGCACGAGCACCTTCGGCTCGGCGAACTTGCCGTCGGCCGCGAGCGGCGCGTTGGCCTGGGCGACGACGAAGTCGTCCTCCTCGGATGCGGTCAGGTAGTCGATCGTGCTCGACACCTTGCCGTTCGAGGCGCGGCGGTACGGGGTCTCGATGAAACCGAACGAGTTGATGCGCGCGAAGGATGCGAGCGAACCGATGAGGCCGATGTTCGGGCCTTCCGGGGTCTCGATCGGGCACATGCGGCCGTAGTGCGAGGGGTGCACGTCACGGACCTCGACGCCCGCGCGCTCACGGCTCAGACCACCCGGGCCGAGCGCCGAGAGGCGGCGCTTGTGGGTGAGACCCGCGAGCGGGTTGTTCTGGTCCATGAACTGGCTGAGCTGCGAGGTTCCGAAGAACTCCTTGATCGCGGCGACGACGGGGCGCACGTTGATCAGGGTCTGCGGGGTGATCGCCTCGATGTCCTGCGTGGTCATGCGCTCGCGGACCACGCGCTCCATACGGCTGAGGCCGGTGCGCACCTGGTTCTGGATGAGCTCGCCCACGGCGCGGATGCGACGGTTGCCGAAGTGGTCGATGTCGTCGGTGTCGAGACGCAGCTCCACCTTCTTGCCCTCGCGGATGCCCGGGAGGGTGGTCTCGCCGGCGTGCAGCGCGACCAGGTACTTGATCGTCGCGATGATGTCGTCGATCGTGAGCACCGAATCCGACAGCGGGGCGTCGAGGCCCAGCTTGCGGTTGATCTTGTAACGACCCACCTTCGCCAGGTCGTACCGCTTCGGGTTGAAGTAGAAGTTGTCGAGCAGCGCACGCGCGGCCTCGGCGGCGACCTGCTCGCCCGGACGGAGCTTGCGGTAGATGTCCTTCAGCGCCTCTTCCTTGGTGAGGATGGCGTCCTTCTCGAGGGTGGAGGCGATCGACTCGTAGCCGGGGAAGGCGGCGAGGATCTCTTCGCTCGTGAGGCCGAGGGCCTTCAGGAACACGGTGACCGACTGCTTGCGCTTGCGGTCGATGCGGACACCGACCTGGTCGCGCTTGTCGATCTCGAACTCGAGCCACGCACCGCGGCTCGGGATGACGCGCGCCGAGAAGATGTCCTTGTCGGAGGTCTTCTCCTGCGTGCGCTCGAAGTACACGCCGGGGGAACGCACCAGCTGCGACACGACGACACGCTCGGTGCCGTTGATGATGAAGGTGCCCTTCTCGGTCATGAGCGGGAAGTCGCCCATGAAGACCGTCTGGGTCTTGATCTCGCCGGTCATGTGGTTCATGAACTCGGCGTTCACGTACAGGGGGGCGGCGAAGGTCTTGCCGCGCTCCTTGCACTCCTCGATCGAGTACTTCGGCTCCTCGAGCTCGGGCTGGGAGAACGACAGCTGCATCGTCTCGCCCAGGTCCTCGATGGGGCTGATCTCTTCGAAGATCTCGTCGAGGCCCGTGGTGTCGGTGCCTCCGGTCCGCGCCTTCCAGGCCTCGTTGCCGACGAGCCAGTCGAAGCTCTCGGTCTGAAGGGCCAGAAGATCGGGAACCGTCAGGGTGTCCGTGATCTTGGCGAACGAGAGCCGCGAAGCGCCGCGGCCGTTCTTGGGGGAATTCTTACTGGATGCGGAGCGCGCAGCAGCCAAGGGTGTACAACCTCCGTGAGACCCGTCGGTCTCAGTTCGTGTCGGTCAGTGAGAAAGTGCTCCAGAACCTGGGCCGGATCCCGCCGCCATATACGGGTCTCGGCTCGGAACACGACGGCCGACCACAATATGAGGGCACGGGTGTAGGGGAGCGCAAAGAACAACTATAGACACGAACGACGCGCCGTGTCCACATATTCCTTGACTTTGTTCGCGGACGGGTCTATAAACGCGCGTTCCGCCTGTTCCTGCTCTCAAATCAAGGAGTTCGCCGCTCGAATCAAGGAGTTCGTGTGACGCGTGTGGCGGATGTGGCGCGCCAGCCACATCCGCCACACCGCCTCCTTGATTCGAGCGGTGGAGTCCTTGATTCGAGAGGGTGGCGTCCTTGATTTGAGAGCGGGCGACTGCTCCTCCACCGGTTCCGGGATGCGGCGGAGTGCACGCGCTGAGGCATCGGAGCGGATGGCGTGGTCGGCATCGCGGACGCTCGGACGATGTCACGGCTACGGGAGCACATCCGGCAACTGGGCGGTGCGGCCGCGACCCACGAGCTCTACACGATCGGCACCACGCTCGAACAGTTGCGGACCGCCGTCCGCCTGAAAGAGGTGCGCCGCATCCGTCAGGGCTGGTACATCGACCCCGACACACCCGCCGCGGTCGCCGACGCACTGCGGGTCGGGGGCCGCGCGACCTGCGTGTCGGTCGTGGAACTGCACGGCCTGTGGACGGCCACGCCCGCCGACGGGGTGCACGTCGCCGTCGCACCGAACGCCTGCCAACTGCGCGACCCCGGCGACTACCGCCGCCGCCTCGGCGACGCCCGCGCCTTCGTCCACTGGAACGACGACCGGGAGGGCGGCACGCGCCTCGCCGTCCCCACCCCGCGAGCGCTGATCGACCTGGCCGGATGCCGGGGCCTGGAGGCTGCGTTCGTCGCCGCCGAGAGCGCCCTCGCCCGGAAGCTCATGACCGCGACCGAGTGGGCCGACGCGTGTGCGAGAGCGCCCGCATTGATCGGTCTCGTGCTCGGCAGGGCCCGCGCATCATCCGGCAGCATCACCGAGTCGACGTTCAGCTTCCGGATCCGGCGGGCCGGCCTCCGCATCCGGTCGCAGGTGAGCATCGGCCGGGATCGGGTGGACTTCGTGATCGGCGAGCGGCTCGTCGTCGAGGTCGACGGCCGCGAGTTCCACGAGCGCGAACGCGACTACGCGCGCGACGCCCGGCTCAGCGCCCGGGGCTACCGCGTGATCCGCTTCAGCTATCGCCAGGTGATGTTCGAGTGGGCGGCAGTCGAGGCGTCGCTGCTCGCCGCGGTCAGGCGTGGCGACTCGGTCTGACCCGCGGGGCGCTCAAATCAAGGAACTCGGCGCTCGAATCAAGGAGTTCACCGCTCGAATCAAGGAGGTGGTGGGGCGGATGTGGCTGATGCGCCTCATCCGCCCCACGGGTCACACGGGCTCCTTGATTCGAGCGGTGAACTCCTTGATTCGAGAGCTGGAGTCCTTGATTCGAGAGGGAGAGAGCGGAGGGGTGGGGGGAGGCACAGGGGACGCGCGCGGCGTCAGCCCTCGCGCACGTTCCCGAGACCGTCGATGCGCTGCGAGACCTCGGCCCCGCCCAGGATCCGGATGTCGCCGGTGCCGGCGATCCGGGCGTCGGCGGTGCCGGACGCGTACAGCGTGATGTCGCCCGCGCCCTTGATCTCGGCCACGGCATCCGTCACCTCGAGATTGCTCGCGTCGATGTCGCCGGTTCCGGCGATCAGGTAGCTCGCGTTCACGGCGGTGCCGTCGAGCTCGACGTCGCCGGTTCCCCTGATCTCGACCTCGACATCCGTGGCGTCGATGCCGCTCGCCTCGACGTCGCCGGAGCCCTCGATCGAGATCGTCACCGCATCCGCGGCGGAGAAGTCGGCCTCCACATCCCCGGAGCCGCGGATCTCGATCGAGTCGAGCGAGGTGACGACGAGCGTCGCCCGCACCTCACGGATCGTGTAGCCGGGGCCCTTGTTGCCGATGACGAGCACGCCACCGTCATCGTCGACCGTGATGCGGTCGAGCACGCCCTGCGGACCGCGCAGCTCCAGGCCCGGCTCGTCGCCGAGGCGCACGTCGACGTCGGCGCTCGTCTCCAGCCGGAGGCCGTGCACGTCGTCGGCGACATCGTGCTCCTCGGTGGCCGAGGGCCCGACCGGCACGAGCACGCATCCGGTGAGCGCGAACGCCGACGCGAGGGCGACGACGGAGACGGCGGCGAAGCGGGTGGTGGGGGTCATGGTGGTTCCTCTCGTTCTCTTCGAGGCTACGAAGCGGACCGCGCAGGAGGCAGACGGCTGACCCCCGGAACCGGTAGGGCCAGCCCCCGCATCCGCGGTCGGGTCGCTCCTCTCCCCCAGAATGGACCCGTGCAAGAGGTTCCAGGAGCTCGGATGTCGAACGGCATGCGCGCCGAGGTGCGCCCCGACCGGTTCACGTCCGGGTTCGAGCTCGTCGTCGACGGCACCGCGCAGTCGCATGTCGACCTCGACGACCCGACGCACCTCTTCTTCGAGTACGTCGCACGGATGGGGCACGTCATCGACCAGCTCGGCGACCCCGGTGAACCGATCACGGCACTCCACCTCGGGGCGGGCGCGCTCACGCTTCCGCGCTACATCGAGGCCACGCGTCCCGGGTCGCGGCAGCAGGTGATCGAGATCGAGCCCGAGCTGGTGGAGCTGGTGCGCCGCGAGCTCCCGCTGCCGCGGGGCGCGTCGATCCGGGTGCGGTACGGCGACGCCCGCGAGGTGCTCGGGCGGCTGCCGTCCGGGCTGCGCGGAGCGGTCGACCTGCTCGTCGTCGACGTCTTCGCGGGGGCCCGCACGCCCGCCCACGTGACGAGCGTGGAGTTCTACCGGGAGTGCGCCGCGTTCCTCGCACCGGGGGGCGTGCTGCTGGCGAACATCGCCGACGGCGTCGGCTCGGCCTTCGCGCGCGGCCAGGGGTCGACCCTCGGGATGGTGTTCGCGGATGTCGCGGTGCTGGGCGAAGCGCAGGTGCTGAAGGGCCGCAGGTTCGGCAACTACGTGCTCGTCGCATCCCCCGCTCCGCTGCCGCTGGAGTGGATGCCGCGCCTGCTCGCCGGGGGGCCGCATCCGGCGCAGCTGCTGCACGGCGACGCGCTGCGCAGGTGGGTCGCGGGGGCGCCGGTGGTGACGGATGCGACCGCGGTGGCGTCTCCTCCACCGGGTCGCGGCGTCTTCCAGATTCCCCCGAAGCGCTGAGGGCTCCGGGCGCCTGCCGGAGGCGGGTGGTGAAATGGATGCATGCCCTCCCCCCGCCCGCTGCGCATCGCCGTGACCGCCATCGCGGCCGCTGCGCTGCTCGCGGGGTGCACTGCGGCCCCGAGCGCTCCTCCGGCCCCGCCGGGCGTCTCGCCGTCGTCGAGCCCCGAGCGCGCGGGGCCCGTGCAACCTGCGGGCGACCCGGTGCCGATCGCGACCGGGCTGACGAGCCCGTGGTCGGTGGTGCCGCTTCCCGACGCTCCCGGTGAGGCGCTCGTGAGCGAGCGCGATACGGGGGTGATCCTGCACCTCGGCGCGGATGGGTTACTCACGCCGATCACCACCGTTCCGGGCGTCGTGCACGAGGGCGAGGGCGGGCTCCTCGGTCTCGCGCTGCTCGACGTCGACGGCGAGCGCTGGCTGTACGCCTACCTCACCACCGCATCCGACAACCGCATCGTGCGGATGCCGCTGTCGGCGTCGCTCGAGACGGGTGCAGTCGACGAGGTGCTCACGGGGCTGGCGAAGGCACGCAACCACGACGGCGGCCGGATCGCGTTCGGACCCGACGGGATGCTCTACGCCACCGTGGGAGACGCGGGGCAGCCGGGCGTCGCACAGGACCCGCAGGCGCTCAACGGCAAGATCCTGCGCATGACACCCGAAGGCGGAGTGCCGGACGACAACCCGTTCGACGGCTCGCTGGTGTACTCGCTCGGGCACCGCAACCCGCAGGGGCTCGCGTGGGACGACGACGGGCAGCTGTGGGCGGCCGAGTTCGGACAGAACACCTGGGACGAGGTGAACCGCATCGAGGCCGGCGGCAACTACGGCTGGCCCGAGGTAGAAGGAGTCGGCGGCGGCGGGGAGTTCGTCGACCCGGCGGTGCAGTGGGGTACCGATCAGGCGAGCCCGAGTGGTCTCGCCTACATCGACGGCACCTTCTTCCTCGCGGCGCTCCGAGGCGAACGGGTGTGGGCCCTCTACCCGACGAGCGACGGCGGGTTGTCTCCCGTCGAGTGGTTCACGGGACAGTTCGGCCGCATCCGCGACGTCGTGCCCGCCGCCGACGGGTCGCTGTGGTTCGTCACCAACAACACCGACGGGCGCGGCGCGCCGGGCCCCGACGACGACCGCATCATGTCGGTGCGACTCGAAGAGCTGGTGGAAGGCTGATGGCCGAGCTCGCCCGCGTGCGCACCTGGGCCGACGCCCTCATCCGGATGCACCTCGAACCCGACTGGAGCTTCGCGTTCGACAACGCCAAGACCCGCGCCGGGCTCTGCAACTTCACCGCCAAACGCATCTCCGTATCGCGCTACGTCGCCCAACGCTCAGAGGACGACGACATCCATCAGGTGCTGCTGCACGAGGTGGCGCATGCCATCGCCGGACCCGCCGAGGGGCACGGCGACGGCTGGAAACGCATCGCCAAGGAGCTCGGCTACGAAGGCGGGCGCACCCACGACGGACCCGTGCCGAACGAACTCGCACCCTGGGTGGGCCACTGCCCCAACGGCCACATCAGCTACCGGTACCGCCGCCCCACCCGCCCCACCTCGTGCGGTGTGTGCTCCCGCCGCTTCGATCCGTCGCTGCGGATCTCGTGGGCACGGCGCTGAGGCCGACCATGCACGTGATCCTCCGTCTCCACCTCGACCTCGACGCCGACACGGTGTGGAGGGCGCTGCGCTCACCCGAGGTGATGACCGAGCTGTACGCACCGACGATGCAGCTGCGTCCGGTCGGCGATCCGCTGCCGGCACGGTGGGCCACCGGCTCATCCGCCGAGGTGCGCCTGCTGCTCTTCGGCCGCGTGCCCGCAGGCCACCAGCGGGTCGACATCCGGCTGCGCCAGCGCGGCGACATCCGCATCCTCGAAGACCGCGGGGCGCCGCTCACCGGGCCGCTCACCGTGATCACCGGATGGCGCCACCGGATGGCCGTGCAACCCGCCGCCGACTGCGGCACGATCTACCGCGACCGTCTCGACATCAGCGCCGGCGCCCTCACGCCGCTGCTGTGGATCGGGTTCTGGGCGATGTGGCGGTGGCGGGGAGTGCGCCTTCGGCGTCTGCTAACCACGTAGCTTGGTTACATGACAGGTCAGTGGCTCACGCCCGCAGACGGCAACCGCTGGTACTACGACTCGGGATCGCTCAGCCTCGACTTCGCGCACACCGGAGGGCTCGACGCGACCGCCGGCACCGAGCAGCTGCACTCCCCCGACGACCTCGCCCGCTGGCTCGGGGAACGCGTCGAGCGGCTCGACCCCGCATCCACCGAACGCGAACTCGCCGACGCGCTGCTGCTGCGCGAAGCGATCGCACGGCTGGCGCGCGGCCTTGCCGCACAGCGGCCACCCGGAGCCGACGACGTCGACACCGTCAACCTCTACGCGGCGACCCCCGACATCCCCCCGGTGCTCGCGGGCGGCAAGAGGCAGGCAGGCGCTGGCCGGCTGCGCGTCGGGCAGGCGCTGTCGAGCATCGCCCGCGACGCTGTCGCCGTGTTCACGCGGGAAGCCGACGAGAACCGCATCCGCGAATGCGCGGCCGACGACTGCGAACTCGTGTTCGTCGACGAATCACGCACCGGCAGCCGCCGGTGGTGCTCGATGCAGCGCTGCGGCAACCGCGCGAAAGTGCGGGCGCACAGGGCGCGGGCTCAGGCCTGAGAGACCTGCACGTCCTTCCAGAACGCGACGTAGCCGCTGAAGTCCTTGCCGACACGGTCGAACGCGGTCGGATAGGGGTGCGGGTACGCCCACGCGCGGTCCGTGAGCCACGTGTCGCCGTCGCGCACGCTGAAGTACTGGCACTCGCCCTTCCACGGGCAGGTGTAGGGCGTGGGGCTGTCCCGCAGGAAGCCCTCGGCCACCGAGGACGGCGGGAAGTACACGTTGCCCTCGATGTGGATGACGTCGGCCTCGTCGGCCTCCGCGATGACCTGATCTCCAAGCGTCGCCGTGAACATGCTCCGAGGCTACGCCGGGATGCCGCCCAGGCGCTGGATCGCATCCGACGGCGTGAGGTCGAGCTGCACGCCGCCGAGCTCGCGCGCCGACACGGATGCGGTGACCAGGTGGCGGGTCGCGTTGCGGAGCCCCGAATAGGCGGCGGCAGCGGCAGCGGCCTCAGGGGACTGGTGGTCGATGCCGAGCGCGGCGATCGCGTCGATCACGGCACCCGCCGCCAGCAGATCCTCCACCGCGAAGCGGAGCGAGCCGTCAGGCTGCCGCGCGCCCGCCGCCACCACGGCGATCACGAAACGGCCGCCGAGCTCGGCCTGCCGCTCGAGCGACCAGCGCGCCAAGGCATCCGCCCCGCGCAGCGCACCGGCGACCACCTCGACCTCGAGCTCGGGCACCTCCTCGGCACCCAGCTCATCCACCCAGACGACCGCGTGCACGCCGCCCGCGACGGCGCGGGCGCCCTCGGCACCCCAGTCGAAACGGACCTGGTAGCTGCTCTGAGTGCGGTGTTCGCTCATGCCTTCGAGGGTAACGGGGGCTGAGCATCCGCCCCGAAGGGCGACGTCACGCGGCGAAACCCGCTAACCTTGCCGAGGCGCAGTTTCGCGCCCGCGTCGTCGAACGCTTCCCTCGTCGCCCGAACCCCTTCAGGATCCGGCGCTGACATTCCTTCACGGCGAACCGACGTGCCGACCGGCACGCTCGCCCTCCCGCGTGTGCACGCATGCCCGCGGACCACCCGAAAGAACACCCATGACATCCGTCACCTTCGGCACGCTCGGCGTGCCCGCACCCCTCGTCGCCGTGCTCGCGGCCGACGGCAAGACCGAAGCGTTCCCGATCCAGGTCGACACGCTTCCCGACACCCTCGCGGGGCGCGACGTGCTCGGCCGCGGCCGCACCGGCTCCGGCAAGACCATCGCCTTCGCCCTCCCGCTCGTCGCCCGTCTCGGCACGAAGCTCGCCGGCGGCGGACGCCGCTCGGGCCTCCCCCTCGCGCTGATCCTCGCGCCGACCCGCGAACTCGCCACCCAGATCGCGGCGACCGTCACCCCGCTCGCCGACGCGTACGGGCTCACCGTCACCACCATCTACGGCGGGGTCTCGCAGAACCGCCAGGTGCAGGCCCTCAAGGCCGGCGTCGACATCGTCGTGGCCTGCCCGGGCCGACTCGAGGACCTGATGGGCCAGCGGCTCATCCGCCTCGACGCGATCGAGATCACCGTCATCGACGAGGCCGACCACATGGCCGACCTCGGCTTCCTGCCCGGCGTCACCCGCATCCTCGCGGCGACCCCCGCCGGCGGTCAGCGGATGCTGTTCTCGGCGACGCTCGACAACGGCGTGGACAAGCTCGTGAAGCGCTTCCTCGAGAACCCGGTCATGCACTCGGTCAACGAGATCGACCAGCCGCCGGTGAAGATGACGCACCACGTGTTCGGCACCGCCGACGTCGAGTCGAAGAAGGCGCTCGTGCAGGCCCTCGCCTCCGGCACCGGCCGCCGCATCCTCTTCATGCGCACCAAGCACCACGCCAAGAAGCTCGCCCAGACGCTCACCGCATCCGGGATCCCCGCCGTCGACCTGCACGGCAACCTGTCGCAGCCGCAGCGTGACCGCAACCTCGCCGCGTTCTCGTCGGGGGATGTGCGTGTGCTCGTCGCGACGGATGTCGCCGCGCGCGGGGTGCACGTCGACGACGTCGAGCTGGTCGTGCACGTCGACCCGCCCATGGAGCACAAGGCGTACCTGCACCGCAGCGGCCGCACGGCCCGCGCCGGGTCGGAGGGTGACGTCGTCACCGTCGTGCTCCCCGCCCAGGAGAAGGACGTGGCGCAGCTGATGCGCAAGGCCGGCATCGTGGCGACCGCGCAGAAGGTGACCGCGGATGCGGCTCCCGTGACGAAGCTCGTCGGCCAGGTCGCGGCGTACGTGAAGCCGGAGCCGAAGGCGCCCAAGCAGCAGCAGGGCGGCGGCGGACGCAGCCAGGGCGCGAACGCGCAGCGCAAGCGCGCCCAGCGCGACGAGCGCGGCGGCCAGGCGGCCGGTGGCGAGCGTCGCCCCGACCGCAACCGACGTGACCGCTCCGGTCGCCCCGCGACCGCGCACAACGGCGCATCCGGCTCCACCCGTACGGGCAAGCCTGCCGGCGAGCGCAACGGTCAGGCGCCGCGCGCGGGTCAGACCCCGCGGTACTCGACCAGCACGCCCACGACGGGCAACCCCCGCAGCGGCGGACGCCGGGCGAACCGCCCCGCGGGCTGAGGTCACGCCGGCGATCGGCACGTAGAGGAGGGGCGACGGGAGACCGTCGCCCCTCTCTCGTTTCTACGCGGTGCGGCGGCGGCGCAGGGCGAGCAGCACGAGCAGTGCGGCACCACCCAGCAGCAGGGCGAGCGCGCCCGCGGCACCCGCGAGCACCCATCCGCCCGCTCCCGTGTTGGGGAGCGTGCCGAGGCTCAGCACGACCGCGTCGTCGTCGACGCTGAGCGTCGGCAGCGTCGCTGCGCGCACCGGGTCGCCCTCCACCTCGACACCCGTCAGCTGGGCGACGTTCACGAGGGGGCCGGCTGCCGCCGTCGGGGAGAGGCGCACCGAGAGCGCGACCGGCGGTGTGCGCTCGCCGACGCCGAGCGGACGGTCGAGCTCGCAGTGCAGCAGGCCGCCGTATCCGGCATCGTCGCGTCCCGTGATCGTGCACTCGCTCCACGCGGGGTCGGTCGCGGTGGCGGGGGCCGCCGGGTTCACGCCCAGCACCTGCAGCGTCGCCGGGATCGGGTCCTCGAGCACCACGTCGGTGGCGGCGCCGTAGCCGTCGTTGCCGCCCTCGATGGTGTAGCCGAAGGTGTCGCCCGCGCTCACGATGCTGCGGTCGGCGTCCTTCGTGATCCAGAGCCCCGCATCCCGCGGCCCGAGCGTGTCGGCGCAGGTGGTCGTCATCGGCGGGTACTGGGCCTCGACCGTCATCTCGGGGTTGATGCTGAAGGTGACCGTCGCATCCGCGCGAAGCGCCGCCTCCGGGAGGCTCGCGTCGAAGACGAGCTCCTCGTAGTCGGTGGTCTCGCCGGCGAGCGCCTTGCGGTACCCGGGCCAGAGGATGCCGTACTCGTCGGCGTCGACCGCCGCGCCCGGCCACAGGATGCGGCTGTGGATCACGCCATCGCTGCCGATCAGGGCGGAGGTCAGCTCGATCACCGACGTGCGCACGAGCGATCCGTCGGGCGCGTTCCAGGCGATCGTGAGCGTCTTGCCGTCGAGGTCGACGTTGCGGGCGTCGATGTCGTAGTACAGCCACGGCGCGTCGCGGACGCACTGCGGCGCCGCGGTGACGTCGAGCCACTTCACCGGGGTGGTGATGTCGTCGTCGTCGCCGTCGACCTGCGGCGTCGTCGAGGTGACGACCGCCGCGTTGGGGATGTCGTCCTTCTCGATGTCGGGGCGCACGGTCACCGTCACGACGATGTCGGTGGCGTCATCACCCGCCGCGAGCACGGTGTCGTAGTCGCAGTCGAGGGTTCCGCCGTAGCCGTCGGCGTCGGCACCGGTGACCGCGCAGGTCCAGCCTGCGGCGAGCACCGACTCGTAGTGCAGATCGGCGTCGAGCTCGTCCTCGACGTGCACGCCGGCCGCGTCGATGTGGCCCGGGTTCGACACCGCGAGGGTGTAGTCGAACTCCGTGTCGCCTTCGACGATCGTCTCGGATGCGGTCTTCTCGATGTCGAGCCAGCCGAGCAGGAAGGTGTTGGTGACGGTGACCTCGGCCGCGCCGGTGCCCGGGATGACCGCGGGCGCGTCGTCGGTGGAGTCCTCGCTGGCGATCGCGAATCCGGCGTCGGTCTCGTCGACCGTGCACTCGGCTCCGACGAGCAGGCCGCCGATGGTGGCCTCGTAGCCGTTCGCCGCCGTCAGCTCCTGCGTGGCGTCGGCGCCCAGGTCGATGTCGACCCAGGTGCCGTCGCGGTCGTAGCCGCAGAACACGTCGACCTCGAAGGGACCGTCACCCCAGCGGGCCACGCCTTCGCCTTCGCGCACCTTCACGATGTGCAGTTCGCCCACGTCGAAGCGGTTCGTGACCGTCACGGTGACGGGGCTGCCCGCGACGACCGTGGGGACGGCACCGAGGGTGGTCGCGGTGGCGGCGCCGTCGTCCGGCTCGGTGACCGCGCAGTCCGCGCCCGCGATGAGGCCGGTGACCGTGGCGGCGTAGCCGTTGGTGGCGTCGAGCACGACCTCACCGCCCGCGGGGAGCGGGATGGTGAGGGTGTCGCCGTCGCGCTCCCAGGTGCAGGCGAGCACCACGGTGAAGGGTCCGGCGCCGAAGTCGGCGGCCCCCGCTCCCGTGCGCTGCTTCTGGATGCTGACGCTGCCGGTGGCGAACTCGTTCGTCATGACCGCCGTGACGGTCCCGAGGGTCGCGGATCCGGTGGGGGCGGGGATGATGACGGTCCGGTCGGGCGCTGCCGTTGTGGCGCCGCCCGCATCCGTCTCGACGATGGAGCAGGAGGTGCCAGCGGGGAAGCGCTGGGGGAAGGTGTGGGTGTCGCCCGCCTCCAGCGTGATGTCGGTGTCGAGCAGCGTCTGGGAGTCGTACGTGCAGACCACGTCGAACGCGAACTCGGCGTCGCCGTACGAGGTGCCGCCGGTCACCACCTTGCGGACGGCGAGGGTGCCCGCCTCGTAGCGGTTCGCCACGGTGGTCGTGTACTCCGCGGCCGAACCGAGGACGACGGGCGCCGCCTGGCCCTGGCTCACCGTCGCCGACGCGGAACCGGTGGTGACCGTGATGCGGTCGGCGTGGTCGCTGCCGGTCTCGGTGAGGGTGCAGTCGGCGGGCGCCGGGATGCCGGTGACCAGCTTCTGGCCGCCGGCTGCGAGCGTGAACGTCGCATCCGCCGCGTCGAGCACGACCGGGACGATCCCCGATCCGGTGTCGGCAGCGCACGCGAGGGTGAAGGTGAAGGGGCCGAAGGTGCCGACGGTCGCCGCCGTGTCGACCTCCTTCACGATGCGTAGCGAAGTGGTGCCGAAGGTGTTGGTGATGCCGGCGCGCTGACCGGCCGGCACGGCAGCGGTCGAGCTGCCGGCGGTTGCGACCGTCACGAGCGCACCCGTGCCGGTGGGGGCGGCCGGTGCGTAGTCGACACTCACGGCGTCGGTGGCGCCTTCGACGATGCGGCAGTCGGATCCGACCGGGATGCCGTCGATGCGGGCGACGTAGGGCGTCGCGTTCGCCGCGGCGAGCGTCATCGCACCGGATGCCGGCAGCGGCACGGGCACGCCCGCGACGGTGCACGAGGCGGTCGCCGAGTAGCTGGTGGGAGCGTACGCCGCCGAGACGCCGGCGATGGCCTTGCTGGCCTGGATGGATCCGGTGGCGAGCTGCACGCCCGCGCGCGCCGGCTCGACGCGACGATCGTCGTTGTTGGTGAATCGCGCGAACACCCCGAAGGTGTTCCATGCACGCACGGGCGCGACGCTCGCCGCGACGGGCGCGCGGTTGTCGCCGGCACTCGTGGTGGGCGTGTTCACGGTGCGGTAGGTGACGGCCGCGCTCGCGCCCGGCTTCAGGACGCCGCCGGTCGCGGCGGTGAAGTCGAAGCGGATGCGCACGGCGGTGATCTGCCCGTACGAGGCCGCGGGGAAGGTGCTGCCGCTCACCCACGTGGCTGTCGCACACGTGGGGTCGGTGTCGTAGTTCGCGCACGGGGTCGGCGTGGTCGTGACGTCCCACTGGATCGTGGTGCCCGTCGATTCGCCCGCGGTCGCCAACTGCACGTCGCCCGCGAACACCGGCGTGTAGGCGGAGCCGCGTGCGAGCACCGAACGGAGGTACTTGTCGCCCGGCGTGGGCAGCACGTCGACGATCGTCGCCGTGGTGGCGTCGATGTTGCCGCCGTTGATGAACTGCAGCTTCCAGAGGTCGGTGCCTCCGACCACGGTGTTGGCGGCGCACGGCTGACGGTAGAAGCCCTGCGCGTCGGCGACGCACGCCGTGGCGGCGTTGTTGACGTTGGTCGCCCCACGGGTCGACACGGTCCCGCTGCCGACGTCGCCCTTCACGCCCTTGAACGAGCTGATCGCGCTCGCCTCGTAGGTGCCGACGACGGCAGTGGTCGAGCAGCTCGTGGCGGGGCTGCCGAGCGTGACGCCCAGCTGGTCGGAGCTCACCTGCGAACAGGTGGCGAGGGTGCGGTCGCTCGAGAAGCGGAACGTGTTGAGGGCGGCGGGGTCGGTCATGCGCAGCCCGGGTGCCAGCTGCAGCGGGATCACGACCGTGTACGTCTCGCCGGGGGCGAGGCGGGATCCGGCGGGCCAGGTGATCTGGATGCGGCGGGTCGCGTCGTCGTAGGCGAGGGTCTGCCCGGTGGTGGGCAGGATGCCACCCGCCGACGTCGAGTAGCCGACCTCGCTCGTCGGGTCGAAGAGCAGCGAACCCCCGAACGGCAGGGTCGCGTCGGCCGGGAGGATGTCGGTGACGACCGGGTTGTCGAGGAACCCGGTGCCGGTGTTCTTCATCACGAGGGTGAAGTCGAGCGTCTGGCCGGCGGGCGAGGTCGCGAGCGGGGCCTTCTTCGAGATGGCGACCTCGAAGGTGCCCGGCGACAGGGTGACGCCGGCGTTGCCGGTGGCCGAGGCGGTGCCCCAGGTCGTGTTGGTCACGGTGCCGGTGACGGTGTTCGGGACGGTCGAGGGGAAGGCGATGGGCGCGCCGGTCGACACGACCGCGGAACGCAGCCGCACCGTGAAGAAGGCGCTCGCCGACCAGGTGGCCGCGGGAGCCGACACGGAGAAGATCCCGCCGTCGGTGCGGTCGTACTCGAAGCGGATGCCGCGCACGTCGGAGAGGGTGACGGCCGGCAGGGCGGGGGATGCGCCCCATGCGCCGGGGGTCCAGCTTCCGTCGGGCAGCTTCACGAGCACCCGCATGCGGTCGGAGCCGTTCGGGCGGGCGGCGGCTCCGACGGTGCGCAGCTCGAACGCATCCCAGAACTCGGCGCGGGAGTCCTCGAGCAGGAGCTGGCGGGGCGAGGCGGTCGCGGTGCCGGGCGTCGCCGACAGCAGCACGCCGACCGGGGTCGCGCGGTCGCGTTCGAGGATGTCGGTGAGGTTGGAGGAGTTCGCCGCGTCACGGAACTGCTTCGTCGCGGTCACGTCGAGCTTCGCGTTCGCGAGGGTGACGTTGGCCGACGCCGAGACGTAGGCCAACGTGTCGGTGAGCACCGCATCCCACACCTGGGAGAAGGCGTGGTTCTGCACGACACCGGGGGCGGTGCGCACGGTCGGCTGGCTGCGCAGGAACTCGCGCATCTGGGTCTCGATCTCGATGGTGAGACCCGCCCCGCTGACGATCGTGCCGCCGTTCTCGGTGACGCCGCTGAACAGCACGCTCACGCCGACGGCGTCTGCGAGATCCGTGGTCGAGGGCGCGGTCGTGTGGGTGGTCGTGGTGCCGTCGGGGTGCCACAGGATGACGGTGGTCTGCGAGACGCCGGCGGCGGTGAGGGCGGTCGCGCTGGGCAGCTTCAGCCCGATGATGGTGAACGCGTCGAAGGGACTCGTCGCGGGATCCCAGACCCGGCCCGCGTAGGGGTCGATGGTCGAGCCCGAGACGGTTCCGACGGTCGGATGCGCGCAGTCGCTCACGAGGGTCGTGCTGCAGGGCATCTGGTCGGTCACCCGCAGGTGCCAGGCGCGCGCATCCGACGTGTTGCGGGCCGTCATGGTGAAGGTCGTCTTCGGGTACGCCGATGCCGCGACGTCGCCGGGAACCGGGATGGCGAGGGCCGTGGAGCTCGCGCTCTTGGTGAGGCCGACGCCCGGGAAGCGGTCGATGATGAGCATCGTGTCGGAGTCGGTGGCGGTGAACGATCCGGTGGTGACCCGCATGTCGTTGCTGACGAGGCCGGGGCTGCCGGCGTTGAACGTGCGGTCGTGGGTGATCCACGGGTAGCTCGGCGTGAGGGCCGCGTCGCGGACCCGGTTGCGCAGCTGGAAGACGAGGTCGAGCGGGCGCTGGTCGGGCCCGGATGCGACTCCCGAGCCGACCGGCGGGGCGAGCGGGTCGGTGCCCCGGCCGCCGGCCCACTCGGCGAAGGTGAGCCTGACGCCGACGGTGGAGGCGCGCTCCGCGTCGCTGAGGGTGTATCCGGCGAAACGACCCCGGCAGTCGGCCGCGTCGTCGCACGCGTCATCCATGACCGACACCCACGCGGTGCCGTCGTACAGTTCGACGTCGGTGACCTGGTCGAACGCGATGTACGGGTCGGTGGCGGGGGTGATGGGTGCGATCCGCACGAGGTCGAACGCCTGGAAGACGGTGCTCGCGACGGGCGTGGTCTGGGGGTCGGCGGGGTCGCTGACCGAGATGGTGGGGTGGCCTGCGATCTGCGCGCCCCAGCCGAGGCGTGCGGTGCGCTGCTGACCCGACTGGCTCGACACGGTGACCGAACCGGACACCTCGAGCCACCGCTTGTCGACGAGGAGGCCGCCGTTGCCGGGCGTCACGATCACGGGCCCGGATGCGCCTGCGTCGTCCTCGTCGGTGACGAGGGAGCCACCGGGCAACTGCACCTGGCCCTCCGCGTCGACCGTGGCCGCGTTCAGGTAGGCGGTCGGCGCGCCGCCGGAGGCGACGGGGTCACCGGAGCCGCGGAGCGTCGCACGTGCGACGAAGGCGATGTTGCCCTGCACGGCCGAGGACTGCGCGAAGCCGTCGGGGTTGACGAACTCGAAACGCACCCCGAGCAGGCCCGCGGGCAGTACATCCGCGAAGGTCGTCGCGATGCTCGGCGCCGACACCGTGCGGAAGGTGGTCCAGTCGGTGTCGGTCCGCGGCGCCGCGGCGGTCGTCGTGGAGATGGTGAGCGTGGACCCGGCGGGGATCTGCGTGGGCGCGATGGCGACCGCGTCGAAGGCCGACCAGTAGTCGTTCGGGCCGGTACCCGCCGCGTCGGTGATGACGATGCTCGTCGGCCGGACGAACCCGGACTGGGTGCCGACCTGGGCCCGCAGCAGCGAGACCGAACGGCCGCCCGGCGGCACGGGGGCGGTGGGGCTGATCTGCTTGTCGAGGGTCACCTCGATCTGCGGGTAGATCACCTGCATGCTCGCCGTCGGGTTCGCGGGCGCGGCGTCTCCGGCGTCGTTGCGGCCGTCGACGCGGGTCGTGTTCGGCAGCGTGATGATGTCGGTCGGGTTCGTCACGATGAGCGGCGAGACCTCGAACCGGAACGGCACCGTCGCGGTCGCACCGACCGGGATGCTGCCCGTGTACTCGACCGAGAAGCCCACGATGCGGACGGTGCTGTCCAGCAGGGGGGTCGTCGGCCAGGCGTCGCCCTGCGCGATCGTGGTGGGGGCGGGGGTGGGACCCGAGTCGACGATCCACCGCACTGTTGCGGCGGTCGCGCCAGCGGGCCACGCGGATCCGCCGGCACGGAGCGCCGTGAAGGTGAGCCGGGGGTTGCTCAGCAGCGCATCGGCCGGCTGGGTGAGGGTGAGGCTCGCGAGGGGGCCGTTCGAGTCGTTGCGGCCGTTGAGGGTCGCCGTGGTTCCCGTGCCGGCGGGGATGACGGGGGCGGCGAAGCTCGTCGTGCCGGAGACGACCGAGGTGAGCGGCCCGATCACGTAGCTCGCGGTCTTCGACTGGCTGGCCGATCCGTGATCCGGCACGGTGACGGTGCCGCGCACGTTCGCGGTGACGCTGGCCCCGAGCACGAGCGGCGTCGACGCGGCACGCGTGCTGGCCCGCTGGATGAGGTCGAGCGCGAGCGAGCCGGCCGAGCCGGCAGGGGCGATGGTGGTGCCGGTCGAGGAGGTGAAGCGGATGCGCAGACCGGTGACGTCGGCGGCGGAGACGGGCGTGCCCTCGTCGAGCGGCAGCGCGGCGGTGGTGGAGGGCGAGCCGACCACCCACGCGCCGTTCACCCACGCGTCGATCTGCACCCGGTCGGCGCCCTGCGGGAAGGTGAGTGCACCGAATCCGCCGAACGTGACGGTGTCGAACAGGTTCGTCGCGGCAGCCGGGTCGACCGGCACCAGCAGTTCGAGGCTGTCGGCGAGCGCGTTCGAGGTGTTGCGGGTGGTGACGGTGAGGGTCGAGGCCTCGCCCACCTTGTACTGGGTCGTCGAGGGAGCCCAGGTGGCGCCCGTGACGGTGGCGACGGTGAACGGGACGGTGATGGTCACGGGCGCGTTCGAGGACTTGCTGAGCGCGTTGTCGGCGGAGACGGTGGCCGTGTTCTGCACGGCGACGCCGTTCGCGGCCCAGTTCGGCGAGAGCCCGACCGGCACCGTGAACGTGACCTGGATCGACGGTCCGTCGCCCGATGCGAGGCCCACGCCTCCCGCGTCGAGCGGGCGCTGGAAGTCGACGGTGAGGGTGCGGTTGTTGGGTCCGCCGAAGGAGGCGGATGCGGGCGCCCCGGTGACGGCGGCCGTCGGGTCGAGCGTGAGCGCGTCGAACTCCGTCGGCAGCACGTCGACGACCCGCGCGTTCACGCAGTCGGCGCTCGAGCAGTCGACGTTGATCGTGTAGGTGAACGACTGGCCGGGGGTGGCGGTCGTGCGGCTCACCGACTTGGTGATGTCGAGGACGGCGTCGATCTCGGCGGCGGCCGCGGGCGCGGCGACGAGGCCGCCCATCAGAGCGGTCAGAGCGACCAATGCTGCGCCGAGTGTGAAGTTGTGTCTGCGTCGCGTGCTCACGTGTGTCCCGTTCCGAATGTCCTTCGGGACCCGGGCGCGCGCGGACACGACCCCGCCGTGCAGGGGTGGAGGCCTCGAGGGGGCGAGGCTCGGCGGGGGCGTGCGCGGACGGCTCGGGTACCGTCAACTGCCCTCTCACGCTAACGAGAGCAATCGATCCCCGCACGCCCCCAGCCCGAGCGTGACCCGAAGGGGGGCAGAACGCTTCTCCGGCTTTTCCGCCGTCTAGCCGAGCACGCCGACGGATGCCAGGGCGGCGCGCAGGAGCGTCCCCCGGCCCCCCTCGAGCTCGGCGTGGATCGCCGGCGACGACGCCTCGGCGGGGGTCATCCAGGTGAGTTCGAGCGCATCCTGACGCGGCTCGCAGGTGCCGGTCACCGGCACGACGAAGGCGAGCGAGACGGCGTGCTGGCGGTCGTCGACGTACGCCGAGAGCCCGGGGATGGGGAAGTACTCGGCCACCTGGAACGGCACCGGGCTCGCGGGCAGCAGCGGGAACGCCATCGGCCCGAGGTCCTTCTCCAGGTGCCGGAAGAGCGCGTCGCGGATCGTCTCGCCGTACATGACACGACCCGAGACGAGGGTGCGGGTGATCTCCCCCGCCGAGTTGGCGCGCAGCAGCACGCCCACCTGCGTGACGACGCCCAGCCCGTCGACCCGCACGGGCACGGCCTCGACGTAGAGCAGGGGGATGCGGCCGCGCACCCAGTCGAGCTCCTCGTCACTCAGCCACGAGTTCGGCTCGTCTCGAGGAGGTTCGGGGATGCCGGCGCCCACGGTGCTCATGGTTCATTGTGGCGCACATCACGGGGGTGCACGATGGAGGCGTGACGCAGCCGTCGATCGACCCCGACCTCATCGTCTGGAGCGCGGAACCCGCAGCCCGCCCGGGACGCCCGCTCGTGATCGTGCTGCACGGTCGCGGTTCCGACGAACGCGACCTGGCATCCCTCTTCCCCCTGCTGCCCGGCGGGTTCGTGTACGCCTCGCTGCGGGCGCCGCTCCCCTTCGGCCCGGCCTTCGCCTGGTTCCCCGGCGACCCGGCGCGCCCCGGGGATCCGCCGGCCGACAGCGTCGACGAGGTCACGGATGCGGTGCTCGCGTGGCTGAGCGGGCTCGGCTGGGTGCCGCCGCACGTGGGCGCGCTCGGCTTCTCGCAGGGCGGCGCCATGGCGACGCACCTGCTGCGGCGCGGCAGCGAGGTGGGGTTCGCCGTCAACATGTCGGGGTTCGTCGTCGGCGGCGCGCAGCGCGGCGATGCGCGGCTCGCATCCGCCAGGCCGCCCGTGTACTGGGGACGCGGATCCGCCGATCCGCTGTTCACGCACGACATCATCCACCGCGCCGACGGCTGGCTCCCCTTCCACACCACCCTCACGAGCGCCGTCTACCCGGGGCTCGGTCATTCCGTCTCCGACGAGATGCTGCGCGACGTGTGCGGGTTCCTCGACGCCCGGCTCTGATCCGACGAGCGCCGCGTCGGCGGCTGCAGGGATGATGAGGGGATGGATGCCGCGCTCGAGCGCTTCTCCCCCGCGACTCGGGAGTGGTTCGCCGGCGCGTTCCCGCAACCCACCTCGGCGCAGGCGGGTGCGTGGGAGGCGATCTCGTCGGGCAGCCACGCGCTCGTGGTGGCACCCACCGGGTCGGGCAAGACGCTCTCGGCGTTCCTCTGGTCGCTCGACCGACTGCTGACGGCGCCCGCCGCCGAGCCCAAGAAGCGCACGCGGGTGCTCTACATCTCGCCGCTGAAAGCGCTCGGCGTCGACGTCGAGCGCAACCTGCGCTCGCCGCTCGTGGGCATCACCCAGATGGCCGCCCGCCTCGGGGTCGCGCCGCCCGCCATCCGCGTGGGGGTGCGCTCCGGCGACACCCCGGCCGCCGACCGCCGGCTGCTGCTGCGCGAGCCCCCCGACATCCTCATCACGACGCCCGAGTCGCTCTTCCTGATGCTCACGAGCGCCGCACGGGAGACCCTCGGCGGCATCGAGACGGTCATCATCGACGAGATCCACGCGGTCGCCGCCACCAAACGCGGAGCCCACCTCGCCGTGTCGCTCGAGCGGCTCGACGCGCTGCTGCCGAAGCCCGCGCAGCGCATCGGGCTGTCCGCCACGGTCCGGCCGCTCGACGAGGTGGCGCGATTCCTCGGCGGCCGCGACCGCGTCGAGATCGTCGCCCCTCCCATCCAGAAGACCTTCGAGCTCCGCGTCGTCGTGCCGGTGGAAGACATGACCGAGCTCGGGGCGCGGGCCACGGATGCCGACCTCGACGACGACGAGAAGGCCCTCGCATCCGGCGGGTCGATCTGGCCGCACGTCGACCGCGCCATCACCGAGGAGGTGCTGCGGCACCGCTCGACGATCGTGTTCGCGAACTCCCGCCGCCTCGCCGAGCGCCTCACCGCGTCGATGAACGAGATCTACGAGGAGATGCAGGCCGAGGAGATGCAGGCCGAGGAGCCGCAGCCGACGAAGTCGCGCAAGCCCCCGGCCGCGATCATGGCGCAATCCGGTCAGACGAGCGGGGCCGAACCGCTCCTGGCCCGGGCCCACCACGGCTCCGTGTCGAAGGAGCAGCGCGCGCAGATCGAAGACGACCTGAAGTCGGGGCGGCTGCGCTGCGTGGTGGCGACGAGCTCGCTCGAGCTCGGCATCGACATGGGCGCGGTCGACCTGGTGATCCAGGTGGAGTCGCCGCCGTCGGTGGCGAGCGGTCTGCAGCGCGTCGGCCGCGCCGGCCACCAGGTGGGCGAGATCTCGAAGGGCGTGCTGTTCCCGAAGCACCGCGCCGACCTGCTGCACTCCGCGATCGCCACCGAGCGGATGCGCGAGGGGCTCATCGAATCGATCGCCGTTCCGCAGAACCCGCTCGACATCCTCGCCCAGCAGACCGTGGCCGCGGTGGCGCTCGACAGCCTCGACGTGGAGGAGTGGTTCGACACCGTCCGGCGCTCGGCTCCCTTCGCGACCCTGCCGAGATCCGCCTACGAGGCCACCCTCGACCTCCTCGCCGGGCGATACCCGTCCGACGAGTTCGCCGAGCTGCGCCCCCGCATCGTGTGGGATCGGGTGGCCGGCACCATCACGGGACGCCCCGGCGCGCAGCGCCTCGCCGTGACGAGCGGCGGCACCATCCCCGACCGGGGCATGTTCGGCGTCTTCATCGTCGGCGGTGAAGAGGGGGCGCGCCGCGTCGGCGAGCTCGACGAGGAGATGGTCTACGAGTCGCGCGTGGGCGACGTCTTCGCCCTCGGCGCAACCAGCTGGCGCATCGAGGAGATCACCTCGGATCGGGTGCTCGTCTCCCCCGCGTTCGGGCAGCCCGGCAGGGTGCCGTTCTGGAAGGGCGACGGCCTCGGGAGGCCCGCCGAGCTGGGTCGCGCGATCGGCGCGTTCACCGGCGAGCTGGCATCCGGCGAGACGGAGGCACTCGCCGCCCGCCTCGACGCGGGAGGGCTCGACGAACGCGCCGCCCGCAACCTCACCGCCTTCGTCGCGGAGCAGAAGGCGTCCACGGGCGTCGTGCCCACCGACCGCACGCTGCTCGTCGAGAGGTTCCGCGACGAGCTGGGCGACTGGCGGCTCGTGCTGCACTCGCCCTTCGGCACCCCCGTGCACGCTCCGTGGGCTCTCGCGGTGGCCGCGCGCATCCGGGAGCGACTCGGCGTCGAGGGCTCTGCGATGGCCGGCGACGACGGCATCGTCGTGCGCCTGCCCGAGACGGATGCCGAACCGCCGGGGGCCGAGCTGTTCGTCTTCGAGCCGGGCGAACTCGAGACCCTCGTCACGGAGGAGGTGGGCGGTTCGGCGCTGTTCGCCGCGCGTTTCCGCGAGTCGGCGGCGCGGGCGCTGCTGCTTCCGCGGCAGAACCCGGGCCGACGCTCGCCGCTCTGGCAGCAGCGGCAGCGTTCCGCGCAGCTGCTCGAGGTGGCACGCAAGTACCCGAGCTTCCCGATCATCCTCGAGACGGTTCGCGAGGTGCTGCAAGACGTCTACGACCTGCCTTCACTCGCCGCGCTCGCCACCGACATCCAGAACCGGCGGGTGCGGCTCGTCGAAGTCGAGACGGATGTGCCGTCGCCGTTCGCGCGGACCCTGCTGTTCGGGTACGTGGCCGCGTTCCTCTACGAGGGCGACTCGCCGCTCGCCGAGCGTCGCGCCGCCGCGCTCTCGCTCGACCCGTCGCTGCTGGCCGAGCTGCTCGGCCGAGCAGAACTGCGCGAACTGCTCGACCCCGAGGTGATCGCGCAGACCGAGCGCGAGCTGCAGCGCCTCGTGCCCGAGCGGCACGCCCGCGACGAGGAGGGGCTCGTCGACCTGCTGCGGATGCTGGGGCCGTTGTCGGTGGGCGAACTGGCGGAGAGGTTCAGCCCGGGCACCTCCGGACCGATGGCCGAGACGGCCATCGGCGCTGGCGCCGCGGCGGAGGCCAGAAATGGCCTCCACTTTGAAGCGGAGCGCGCGCTCGCCGAGCTCGCTCGGGCCAACCGCGTGCTCAAGGTGCAGTTCGCGGGAGTCGAGCGCTGGGCCGTCATCGAAGACGCGGCACGACTTCGCGACGCCCTCGGGGTGCCGCTGCCGATCGGCGTGCCGAGCGCGTTCCTCGACCCGGTGGCCGATCCGATCGGCGACCTGGTGAGCCGCTACTCGCGCACGCATGGTCCCTTCACGGCCGCGGATGCCGCATCCCGCTTCGGGCTCGGTGTGGCGGTGGTCTCGGATGCGTTGAAACGTCTCGCCGCCGATCGACGGGCCGTGGAGGGCGAGTTCCGCCCGGGTGCCACGGGGCTCGAGTGGATCGACCCGGAGGTGCTGCGCAGGCTGCGCGCCAGGTCGCTCGCGGCCCTGCGCGCCGAGGTCGAGCCCGTGCCGCAGGCGGCGCTCGGGCGGTTCCTGCCCGACTGGCAGCATGTCGCGCTGGAACGCTCACCGCTGCGCGGCCTCGACGGGCTGGTGTCGGCGATCGACCAGCTCGCCGGGCTGCCGCTGCCCGCCACCAGCTGGGAGAGCCTCGTGCTGCCCAGCCGGGTGCGCGACTACAGTCCGGCGATGCTCGACGAGCTGATGAGCTCGGGCGAGGTCGTGTGGGCGGGCCGCGGCGAACTGCCCGGCGGAGACGGCTGGGTGAGCCTGCATCTGGCCGACGCGGCCCCGCTGACGCTTCCCGAACCGCTCGCGCTCGAACCCGATCCGCTGCGTGAGCGACTGGTCGCCGCGCTCGACGGCGGAGGTGCGTACTTCTTCCGCCAGCTCGCGGGGGCTGTGACCCTCCCCGACGCCGAACCCCTCACCGACACGGATGTGGCGCGGGCGCTGTGGGATCTCGTCTGGGCTGGGCAGGTCACGGGCGACACGTTCACGGCGCTGCGCGCCAGGCTCGGCGCCACCACCTCCCGGCCGAGGGCGGCCCCCCGCGGCCGCGCCCACCGTGCCCGTGCCCGGGTCGCGGCCTCGCTCGCGGCGAGCGCCCCGCCCACCGTCGCCGGGCGCTGGAGCCTGCTCCCACATCCGGATGCCGCGCCCACGGCCCGCGCGACCGCACTCGCCGAGCAACTGCTCGAGCGGTACGGCGTGGTGACGCGTGGCGCCGTTCAGGCCGAGGGAGTCGAGGGCGGGTTCGCGCTCGTGTACAAGGTGCTCAGCACGCTGGAGGAGACCGGGCGAGTGCGCCGCGGCTACTTCGTGGAGGGGCTGGGCGCCGCGCAGTTCGCCACCCCCGCGACGGTCGACCGGCTGCGGGCCTTCCACACCGACCGCGCCGAAGGGGTCCCGCCGGTCGCGATCACGCTCGGCGCCACCGACCCGGCGAACCCGTACGGCGCTTCCCTCGGATGGCCGGGGCGCGAAGAGCAGGGCCACCGCCCCGGGCGCAAGGCCGGCGCACTCGTGGTGCTCGTCGACGGCGAGCTCGGGCTGTTCGTGGAGAAGGGCGGCAAGACGGTGCTGAGCTTCGTCGACGCCGACGACGAGGCGCGCGTGGAGGCGGCCGCCGCATCCCTCGCCACGACCATCCGGAACGCCGGGGGGCGGCTGCGCGTGGAGAAGATCGATGGCGTGTTCGCGGTGGGCACCCCGCTCGGCGACGCCCTCATCCGAGCCGGCTTCGTGGCCACGCCGCAGGGTCTGCGGCTGCGCTGAGATCTGCTGACAGCGGACGAGGGAGACACCGCGCCGCGCCCGCCCGTATCGTGACCGCATGACGAGCGACCCCGAACCCCTGTGGCGCCACCTCGTCGGCGACGAGCTGCGCGGCATCCGCCATGACCGTGGCGAGACCCTGACCGAGACGGCGAAGCGGGCGGGGGTGTCACCCCAGTACCTGTCTGAGATGGAGCGCGGGATGAAGGAGCCGTCGAGCGAGATGATCGCCGCCGTCGCCGGTGCGCTCGACACGAGCCTCGTCGACCTCACCTCTGCGGTGGCCGACCGGCTGCGCGCGACCGCCCCCACCGCATCCGCCGGAGCCCAGGTGCGG
>Ga0160436_1000210_pt1 | contig 28672 bp, 32 predicted proteins | sample HID1973M_E0MG_FD_108264 | JGI IMG/M metagenome (GOLD analysis project Ga0160436, IMG submission 108264) | Enriched mosquito-associated microbial communities from UW Madison campus, WI, USA - HID1973M_E0 MG | ecosystem: Host-associated > Arthropoda: Insects > Digestive system > Unclassified ...
CAAACGGGCGGGGGTGTCACCCCAGTACCTGTCGGAGATGGAGCGCGGGCTGAAGGAGCCCTCGAGCGAGATGATCGCCGCCGTCGCGGGTGCCCTCGACACGAGCCTCGTCGACCTCACCTCGGCGGTCGCCGACCGCCTGCGCGCCGCCGCGCCCATCCCCGCGCCCGCCCCCGCCCAGGTCCGCGCGACCTTCGCCCTAGCCGCCTGACCCCGCCCCCGACCTCGCGAGATGTCCGTTCTTGCACGGATTCGCGCCGAGAACCGCAACAAGTGACATCTCGCGGGATGCGGCGGGATGCGGCGGGAGGTCAGCGGGGCGGCATCACCACGTCGACGAGGCCGTAAGCGCGGGCGCCCTCCGCGGTGAAGACCCGGTCGTGGTCGGTGTCGGCGCGGAGGCGCTCGAGCGTCTGCCCCGTGTGCTCGGCCAGGATCGCCTCGATGTCGGCGCGCACCCGCACCACCTCATCCGCCTGCAGGATCAGATCGGGGATCGCCCCGCGCCCCTGCGCCGCCGGCTGGTGCAGCACGACCCGCGCATGCGGCAGCGCGGCGCGCTTGCCCGGGGCGCCCGCCGCGAGCAGCACCGCACCCACCGCCACGGCCTGGCCGATGCAGGTGGTCGCGACCGCCGGCTTGATGTAGCGCATCGTGTCGTAGACGGCGAGCATCGCACTCGGGTCGCCGCCCTCGCAGTTGATGTAGAGCTGGATGTCGCGGTCGGGGTTGTCGGCCTCCAGGTGCAGCAGCTGCGCGACGAGCACGTTCGCGACGCCCGCGTCGATGGCGGTGCCGAGGTAGATGACGCGCTCGGTGAGCAGCTGCGAGTACACGTCCATGATCCGCTCGCCCCGCGGATGCTGCGCCACGACGTTCGGGATCGCGTAACTGCTCATGCGGCACCCCCGATCGGCGCGAAGCCGGTACCCCTCGGCCGCCGCGGCGGCGTGATCGCGGCGAAGTCGCCCACGATCTCGTCGATGAAGCCGTACGCGAGCGCGTCATCCGCCGAGTACCACCGGTCGTGCAGCGAGTCCTCGAAGATGCGCTCCATGCTCTGCCCGGTGTCGGATGCGATGAGCCCGAGCACGGTGTCGCGTGTGTACCGCAGGTCGGCGGCCTGGAGCTCGATGTCGACGGCCGTGCCGCCGATACCGGCCGAGCCCTGGTGCATGAGGATGCGCGCGTGCGGCAGCGCGCGGCGCTTGCCCGGCGCCCCCGCCGACAGCAGGAACTGCCCCGCGCTGCAGGCGAGCCCGATGGCGAGGGTCGCCACATCGCACGGCACGAGTCGCATGAGGTCGCGGATGGCGAGCATCGACGGCACCGACCCGCCCGGCGAGTGGATCCACAGCGCGATGTCGGCGGAGGGGTCGTCGGTGGCCAGGGCCACCAGCTGCGTGGCGATCAGGGTGCCGTTGTCGTCGTCGAGCACGCCGTCGAGCAGCACGACGCGCTGCTCGTACAGTTCGCGTCGCACCTGATCGGTGACGAAGGGGGGCCGGTGGTCGTCGCTCATGGGCCCACCCTGTGCGATCCTCGACGCCGCCGGGTGGGTATCCGCCCGCGGCGGATCCGCCCTGAGCGGCGAACCGCCCGGAACAGTCGGGTACCGAACTCTCAGCGTGTCGGGGGCGGGTGGGGTACGTTGCACGAGTGCCTGAGGGTGACACCGTCTACCGGACGGCGCGGCAACAGCACGACGCGCTCGCCGGGCGCGTGCTGACCGCGTCGGACTTCCGGGTGCCCTCCGCCGCCACCGCCGACCTCGCCGGCGAGACCGTGCGCGAGGTCGTCTCGCGGGGCAAGCACCTCCTGCACCGGATCGGCGACTGGACCGTGCACTCGCACCTCAAGATGGAGGGCGCCTGGCGCCTCTTCCATCGCGGCGAGCGGTGGTCGCGGCCGCCGTTCCAGGCGCGCGCCGTGCTCACCGTCGACGGCACGCAGTCGGTCGGCTTCGAACTCGGCGTGCTCGAGGTGTTCCCGACGATCGAAGAGGATCGCGTGATCGGGCACCTCGGCCCCGACCTGCTGGGCCCCGACTGGGATCCCGTGGAAGCCGTGCGGAGGCTCGCATCCGATCCGGAGGTGCCGGTGTTCACGGCGCTGCTCGACCAGCGCAACCTCGCCGGCGTGGGCAACGTCTACGCCAACGAGCTGTGCTTCGTCCGCGGTCTGCTGCCGACCCGCCCGGTGGGCGATGTGGCGAACCTGCAGGCGGTGGTGGATGTGGCGCACCGGATGCTGGTGGCCAACCGCGGCCGCTGGACCCGCTCGACGACGGGCGACCTGCGTCCGGGCCGCCGCAGCTGGGTCTACGGGCGCGTCGGCGAGGCGTGCAGGCGCTGCGGCACCTCGCTGCACGGGGGCGAGCTCGGCCGGGTGCCGGGCGAGGAGCGCATGGTCACCTGGTGCCCGCACTGCCAGACCTGAGCGCGCGGCGACTCGGGCGGCGGGTGCCGCCGGGTGGGCTCAGTCGAGTTCGCTGGGCGCCGGCCGGCGCGACCAGTAGGCGGCGCACAGGAACAGCACTCCCGCGAGGATGGCCACCCCGAGGCCGAGCGCGATCGGCCCCCCGATCATGCCCACCTGCATGAACCAGTAGTCGGCCTGGCTGTTGAAGCCGTCCGTCGACTGCGCCATGCGCGAGTTCTCCTGCAGGATCCACGCGCCCACACCGAGCACGATCACACCGAGCGCGAAGGCGGCGATCGCGAACGGGTTCGTCCACGGCGGGCGGGTCGGCTGCTCCGCGGCCTGCACGACGACGACCTCGGACTGGCCGGTCGCCTCGGCGTCGGATGCGGTGGTCGTGGCGGGCGGCAGGCCGATCTGCGCCAACGGGTCGGCCTTCGCCGGCGCGGGGGCACGGTCGTCGCGGTCCTGCGGGGGACGCTGCAGCGCGCTCGCCACGTAGGGGGCGGAGCGCCGGGCCGCGACCTCTGCGCGGGAACCGGTGGCCACCTGCCCCTCGAAGCCGCGCTGGAACGCGGGGTCGTACCTCGGATCGATCACGGGCTGCTCTGCCATGGATCGAGCATAGGCATCTCGGCGGCGATCAGCCCAGATCCACACGAAGCGCGTGCAGCGTCGACGCCACCGTCTGCTCGACGACCGAGGCCGGGTCGCCCTCGAACGCGAACTCGGTGACGCGGGTCGAGTCGGAGGTCACGATCGCCAGGAACACGGTGCCCGCGGGCTGCCCCTCCTCCTCGCCTGGGCCGCCGACGCCGGTCACGGCGACCGCCACATCCGCTCCGGTGAGCTCCCTGACGCCCTCCGCCATGCGACGCGCGGTGGGGGCGGTGACCACCGGACCCTCCGGCACCCCGAGCACTCGGGTCTTCGTGGCGAGCGTGTACGCGACCACCCCGCCCGCGAACCAGGTAGCCGCATCCGGGGCCGCCGCGAGCGGCTGGGCGAGCGCGCCGCCGGTGAGCGACTCGGCCGTGGCGACCGTGATGCCGCGGGCGGATGCGGTGCGGGCGATGAGCTCGGCGTCGGATGCGGGCATGGTTCCCAGTGTCGCGCATCCACCCGGTCCGGGTGACGCGACGCATCGGCCCCCTACCTAGCGTGAGAGCACCGAACAGGGGAGGACCACATGAGCAGCGAGACGCACCGCACCACCCTGCCCATCCCGGACCAGGTGTACACGGGCACCGTCACCTACGACGCCACCGACCCCGACACCCACTACCCGCCGATCCAGAAACTGTCTCCGCCCGACGGGGCACCGAACGTGCTCGTCGTGCTGATCGACGACGTCGGCTTCGGTGCGTCGAGTGCCTTCGGCGGTCCCATCGAGACGCCCAACTTCGAGCGGGTGGCTGCCGCGGGACTCAAGTACACCCGCTTCCACACGACGGCGCTCTGCTCGCCCACGCGGGCAGCGCTGCTCTCGGGGCGCAACCACCACACGGTCGGCATGGGCGGCATCACCGAGATCGCCACGAGCGCTCCCGGGTACAGCTCGCTGCGGCCGAACAACTGCGCCCCGCTCGCCGAGACGCTGAAGCTGAACGGCTACAGCACGGCACAGTTCGGCAAGTGCCACGAGGTGCCCGTGTGGGAGGCGAGCGCCGTCGGCCCCTTCGACCATTGGCCGCACCCCGGCGGCGGGTTCGAGTACTTCTACGGGTTCATCGGCGGCGAGACCAACCAGTGGTACCCGGCGATCTACGAGAACACCTCGCCCGTCGAACCGTGGGGAACCCCGGAAGAGGGCTACCACTTCATGGGCGACATGACCGACAAGGCCATCGACTGGACCCGCCAGCAGAAGTCGCTCGCGCCCGACCGCCCGTTCTTCACCTACTTCGCCCCCGGCGCCACCCATGCGCCCCACCACGTGCCCGCCGAATGGGCCGACAGGTATGCGGGCAAGTTCGACCAGGGTTGGGACGAGGTGCGCAAGGAGACCTTCGAACGCCAGAAGGCGCTCGGGGTGATCCCGGCGGATGCGGTGCTCACCGAACGCAGCCCCGGCATCCCGTCGTGGGAGGAGATGAGCGACACCCTGAAGCCGGCACTCGCCCGGCAGATGGAGGTGTACGCGGGCTTCCTCGCCTACGCCGACCATCACGTGGGGCGGCTGCTCGACGCGATCGAGGAGCTGGGCGCGCTCGACGACACCCTCGTCTACGTGATCATCGGCGACAACGGCGCGAGCGCCGAAGGGTCGATGCACGGCACCACCAACGAGGGCTTCACCATCAACCACATGAACGACATCGAGACCGAGGAGTACGTGGCCTCGCACATCTCCGACCTCGGCACCCCGAGCTCGTACAACCACTACGCGGTCGGCTGGGCCCACGCCATGGACACCCCCTACCAGTGGACGAAGCAGGTGGCGAGCCACTGGGGCGGCACCCGCAACGGCACCATCGTGAGCTGGCCGAACGGCATCCCGGCGCGGGGCGAGATCCGCAACCAGTTCGCGCACGTCATCGATGTGGCACCGACCGTGCTGGAGGCCGCCGGGATCCCGGAGCCCGTCACGGTGCACGGCGTGACCCAGCGGCCGTACGAGGGCACGGCGATGAACTACTCCTTCGACGACGCGGACGCCGACGAGCGCCACGTGACCCAGTACTTCGAGATGGTCGGCAACCGTGCGATCTACCACAAGGGCTGGACCGCGGTGGCGAAGCACAAGGACCCGTGGCTCGGATCCGATCACGGACTCGACGACGACGTGTGGGAGCTCTACAACGTGGAGGAGGACTGGACCCAGTCGAACGACCTCGCCGCCGAGCACCCCGACCGGCTCGCCCACCTGCAGCAGCTGTTCCTCGTACAGGCGGCGCGGTTCAACGTGCTGCCGCTCGACATCCGCACGGCAGAACGCTTCAACCCCGACCTGGCGGGGCGCCCGCAACTCGTGACGGGCACCTCGCAGACCTTCTACTCGGGAATGCGGCGGCTGAGCGAGAACTCGACCATCAACGTGAAGAACAAATCCTTCACCGTATCCGCCGCGGTCACGCTTCCGGATGGCCCGGCCGCCGGCGTGCTCATCGCGCAGGGCGGCGCCTACGGCGGATGGTCGTTCTACCTCCACGAGGGCCGACTGGCGTTCGCGTACAACCTGCTCGGCATCCAGACCGACATCGTGCGTTCCGAGGATGCCGTACCCGCGGGCACCACCGAGGTGCGCGCCCACTTCGCCTACGACGGCGGCGGGCTCGGGAAGGGCGGCACCGTGACCCTGCACGCGGGGGAGACGAAGATCGGCGAGGGGCGCATCGAGCGAACCATCCCGTTCCAGTTCACCTTCGACGAGACCGTCGACGTGGGGCGCGACCTCGCCTCGCCCGTGTCGAGCGACTACGGCCCCACAGGCAACGCGTTCAGCGGTGTCATCGACCGCGTGCGGATCGACCTGGGCGACGACGACCATTCGCACCTCATCGACGACGAGCACAAGCTGCAGGTGGCGATGCTGAAGCAGTAGCGCAGACGCGTCGGTGGGGCGCACCAGAATGGGTGGGTGACGGACATCCCTCCCCCATCCTCGCGGCGCACCCTCGTCGGCGCCTCGACGCAGGTGGGCACCGAGGTGTCGATCAACCTGGGCTCCGCGCTCGCCGGTGTCGCGATCCCGTTCGTGGGGTCGCCGATCGTCGTCGCGGCTCGTCAGCTCGTGATGGTGATCGTGCTGCTGCCGTTCTACCGCCCCAAGCGGGCGCTGCTCACCTGGCGGCGGCTGTGGCCCGCCGTCGCGCTCGGGGTGACGCTCGCGGTGATGAACCTCACGTTCTACGAATCGGTGCACCTGCTGGGGCTGGGCATCGCCGCCACCATCGAGTTCCTCGGCCCGCTGCTGCTGGCGCTGGCCACCTCTCGGCGGGTGCTCGACGTGATCTGCGTGTTCGTCGCCGGAGCCGGCGTGGTGCTGCTCACCGGACTCGAGGGCGAGATCAACGTCTGGGGCGTCGTGCTGGCGCTCATCGCGGCGGCCGCGTGGGCCGCGTACATCCTGCTCACCCGCCGCGTGGCGCTCGGCCTCCCGGGGCTCGAAGGCCTCACCGTGGGCAGCATCGTGAGTCTCGCGCTCATCCTGCCGCTCGCCATCCTCGGGCTCTCCAGCGCCGACTTCTCGTGGCAGATCGCCGGCCTGCTGTTCGCGATCGGTCTGCTGTCGTCGGCGATCCCCTACGCGCTCGACACCTTCATCCTGCGGCGCATCACGGCACGGCTGTACGCGATCATCACCTCGTTCGGGCCGGTGGTCGCGGCGATCTTCGGCTGGATCGTGCTCGACGAGCGGCTCGGCGGGGTGCAGCTGTTCGCGATCCTGCTGGTGTGCGCCGCCGCCGGAACGGCCATCGCCACCCAGCGGCCCGCCCCCGCATCCGACCTCGAGCAGACCGCGGAAGGCATCACGTAGCGGCACCGCGCCGCGATGACAAGCCCCTCGTGGGGTGCGCAACCGGTTTCTAGCGTCGAGGTATGGCACTCACCGCGCTCGCCCTCAACTGCACCCTCAAGCCCAGCCCCGCACCGTCGAGCACAGAGAAGCTCGCCAACGAGGTGCTCGCGGCGCTGGCCGACAACGGGGTCGAGGGCGAACTGGTTCGCGTGGTCGACCACGACATCCACCCCGGCGTCGAGACCGACATGGGCGACGGCGACGAGTGGCCCGCGATTCGCGAACGGATCCTCGCCGCCGACATCCTCCTGTTCGCGACGCCCACCTGGATGGGTCACACCTCGAGCGTCGGCCACCGCGTGCTCGAGCGGCTCGACGCCGAGTTGTCGGAGACGGATGCCGAGGGTCGCCCCACGATGTACGGCAAGGTCGCGATCGTGGCAGCCGTGGGCAATGAGGACGGCGCGCACCACATCTTCGCCGAGGTGTTCCAGGCACTCGATGACGTGGGTTTCACGGTCCCCGCGAAGGGCGGCACCTACTGGAATGGCGAGGCGATGCACGGCACCGACTACATCGACTTGACGACCCCACGCAAGGGCACGGATGACGCGACGTCCGCTGCCGCCGCGAACGCAGCGCACCTCGCCCGGTTGCTCGCGGGGGCGAAGTACCCGGTTCCCGAGGGCTGAGCGCGGCGCAGCCGCTGGGGCGACCTGCCTAGCCGCGCACGAGCGTGGCGACCTCGCCGCACTGGCGCACGAAACCGAGCGGGTCGGTCTCGTCGTCGAGCGGCTGCAGCAGCACGGTGGTGGCACCTGCGGCTGCGAACTCGCGCACCCTATCCGCCACCTCGGCAACCGTGCCGGCGGCACCCGCACCCCGACCCTCGGTGTAGCCCCACTTCGCGAGCTCGGTCGCGAGACGATCCCGGGCGTCGTCGCCGAACGCGGTCATCACGAACACCGCGACCTCGTGCTCGCCGGGGCGACCGGCGGCGTCGCGTGCCGCGTGGATGCTGGCCACGGCATCCGCCACCATCGACGGCGACGTGCCGCTCGTGAGGATGGTGCCGTCGGCGACCTCGCCGGTGAGGGCGATCGTCTTCGGGCCTTCGCCCGCCGCGTGCACGGCGACCGGCGCGGCGGGCGGCCAGTCGAGCTCGACCCCGTCGAGCTTCACGTAGCGGCCCTCGACGCTGAGCTGCTCGCCCGCGAGCAGCTTCTGCAGCGCGGTCACGTATTCGCGCATGAGGGTGAGAGGCGAGGCGACGCGCGCGCCCACCTGGCCCATCCAGCTCTGCACACCGTGGCCGACACCGAGACGGAAACGGCCCGGGAACAGCCGCTCGATCGTCGCCACCTCCATGGCGAGCAGCGCCGCATTGCGGAACGGCATCGGCAGCACCCCGATGCCCACCCGCATCCGTTCCGTGAAGGCGAGGGTGGCGACCGCGGATGCGAGGCCCGACTCGCGGAAGCAGTCCTCGAAGAGCAGCAGCTCGTCGAGCCCGGCGGCCTCAGCCGCCTCGGCGTAGGGCCGGAGGAGTTCCGGCTCGCGGGTGGGGGTGAAGATGACGCCGACGCTGGTGCTCATGCCTCCATCGTGGCAGGAGCCCCCGGCATCCGCGTGCGTGCTACTCGGGGAGCTCGCGCACCTGGTCGCGCAGGCGCGCCATCTTCGCATCCAAAGCCCGCGCCGCATCCGCCGCCTCGGTGAGCTCGGCCACGAGCCCCGCCGGAACGTCGCGGTCGTACTTGTAGTAGATCTTGTGCTCGAGGCTGGCCCAGAAATCCATCGCGATCGTGCGCAGCTGGATCTCGACCGGCACCAGCTCGGTGCGGTCGGAGAGGAACACCGGCACCGTCACGATGAGATGCAGGCTCTGGTAGCCGTTCGGCTTCGGGTGCGCGATGTAGTCCTTCACCTCGAGCACCTCGATGTCGCTCTGGCGCGTGAGCATGTCGGCCACCCAGTACGCATCGGCCACGAACGCGCACGTGATGCGCACGCCCGCGATGTCGCGGATGCGGCGACGCACATGCTCCACGTCGGGCGGGGTGCCGGTGCGCTGCACCTTCTCGATGATCGAATCCATCGACTTCAGCCGGGTGCGCACGTGCTCGATCGGCGAGTAGTCGTGGGTGTGCTCGAACTCCTCCTGCAGGATCTCGATCTTCGTGGTGAGCTCGTCGATCGCGAACTTGTACGAGAGGTGGAACTGCGCCACCTTCTTCTGCAGGTTCTTGATCACCTGCAGCGGCACCTGGCCGTCGACGGCCGCGGTGCCGTCGTAGCCGGTCATCGACTGGAAGAGGCCCCGGTAGACGGCGATGTCGGAGGCGGAAGGCGTGGCGGCGAGATCGGTCACCCGACCGACGCTAGCCACCGCGTGCTGGTGGCCGCTGAGCGGATGCTGTGGTTCCGCTTGGAGCGCAACGTCAGGCGCCGCGTGCGTCGGCGACCGCCGCACGCACGGCGGGGGCGACCTCGCCGGCGAACCTGGCCATCGCATCCGGGTCGTCGCCGGGCACGATGAACAGGCTCGTGCCCGCTTCGAGAGCGAGGGTCGTGAGGAACTCGACCTGCTCGGCCGTCGCGCCCGGCAGCTGCCCGATGTTGAGCAGGCGGCGGATGGCTCGGGGGTCGCGGCCCGCTTTCTCGGCGGCTTCGTCGATGATGCCGCTCGCCTCGGCCAGGTCGGCGGGCTGCAGGTAGCCGAGCGACGGCAGCCAGCCATCGGCCTGCGTACCGATGAGTCGCAGCATCCGCGGCTTGTAGGCACCCACGAAGATGCTGACGTCGTGCGCGGGGCGCGGGCCGCGCTTGGCACCGTCGACGTGGTGGAATTCGCCGCCCGCCACGAGGCGCTCGGTGTTGCCGGCATCCCAGATGCCGCGGATCACATCGAGCGCCTGCGACAGCGCCGTGACCGACTCGGGGGCGGTGAGGCGCTGCCCGCCCATCGCCTCGATCGCATCCCAGAACCCGCCGGCGCCGATGCCGAGCTCCACCCGGCCGCCGCTCAGCAGATCGAGGCTCGCGATCGACCGGGCCAGCACCGCCGGCTGCCTCAGCGGCAGGTTGTGCACGTTGCCGAGCACGCGGATGCGACTGGTCTGGGCGGCGACCCAGCTCATGAGCGTCCACGTGTCGTGGAAGCGCGGCTGGTACGGGTGGTCCTGGAACGTCGCGAACTCGAACCCGAGCTCTTCCGCGTAGCGGGCGAGCAGCACCGGCTGTTCGGGCGGCGAGTTGAGAGGCGTGATGAAGGTGCCGAACTCGATGTCGTGCCCGTAGTCGGTCATGCGCCGATTCTGCTCCCGGATGCGGCGGTCGCGCTGGCGGCCGAGACCCCGGGGAGGATGCCGTCGGCGTTGAGGGCGATCCACTCGACCAGCGGCAGCAGCCGATCGACGAGGTCGCGGCCGAGCGGCGTGAGCGAGTACTCGACGTGCGGGGGGATCGTGGGGCGGGCGTCACGGTTGACGAGCCCGTCGGCCTCGAGGATGCGGAGCGTCTGCGCCAGCATCTTCTCGCTGATGCCGTCGACCGCCCGGCGCAGCTCGCCCCAGCGGTGGGTGCCGTCGCTGAGGGCGAGCAGCACGAGCACACCCCACTTGCTGGTGACGTGGTCGAGGATCACGCGCGTGGGGCAGCCCTCGGTGAGGAGGGTGTCGTCGAACCCGGGGAGCGCCCGGAGTTCCTTGATACTTACCACCATGCCAGTACCTTACTTGAAAGTGGGTACTCTCTACCGGGAAGTACATCGCGGGTTCGGTGGTTGCTGATGGGGAACCGTCGAAAGGACACCACATGACCATCCTCGTCACCGGAGCATCCGGACACCTCGGACGCCTCGTCGTCGAATCCCTCCTCGCCCGCGGGGTCGCGCCCGCCGACATCCGGGCCGGAGCCCGCGACACCGCGAAGATCGCCGACCTGGCGGCTCTCGGCGTGCAGACCGTGCGCCTCGACTACACGGATGCCGATTCGGTGACGTCGGCGGTCGCCGGCATCGACCGCGTGCTGCTCATCTCCGGCTCCGAGGTGGGGCAGCGCGTGGCGCAGCACTCCGCTGTGATCTCGGCCGCTGCATCGGCCGGCGTCTCGCAGCTCGTGTACACGAGCGCTCCGCGGGCCACCACATCCGACCTCGTGCTCGCACCGGAGCACAAGGCCACCGAGGAGGCGATCGCCGCATCCGGGGTGCCCGCGACGATCCTGCGGAACAACTGGTACACCGAGAACTACCTGGGCGACCTGGCGTCGGCCGGCGCCTCGGGCGTGCTCGCCTCGAGCGTCGGCTCGGGACGGGTGGCGAGCGCATCGCGTCGCGACTTCGCGGAGGCCGCCGCGGCCGTGCTCACGACCGACGGGCACGTCGGCGCCGTGTACGAGCTCGGCGGCGACGTCGCGTGGGGCTTCGACGAGCTTGCCGCGGCGATCGGCGAGGTCAGCGGGCGCGAGGTCTCGTACACGCCGCAGTCCACCGAGGAGCGTGCGGCAGCCCTCGCCGCCGCCGGCCTCGACGAGGGGACCATCGGCTTCGTCATCGCACTCGACGCGAACATCCGCGACGGCGCCCTCGCCGAGACGACCGGGGACCTGTCGCGGCTCATCGGCCGGCCGACGACGCCGCTCGTGGAGGGGCTGCGCGCGGGGGCGTAGGGCGTTTCGGTTGCAGGAGCAGGACGAATCCGTGCCGGGCGCAGGGCGAACCCCGTGTCTCCGCGGTTCGACGCCCCCGAGCGCGCGATTCGTCCTGTTTCTGGCACGCTGCGGCGCCGGTAGCGTCGACACGTGACCGACCTCGACGCGCTGCTCGACGCGCTCTCGCGCGAGCCGGATGTGGGCGGCGCCGAGCTGCGGGCGTGGGATGCGGCCGACAGGTACCTGCTCGAGTACGCGCAGGCCGAGTTCGCGGGGGCGCTGGCCGGCGAGGTCGCGGTGATCGACGACACGCACGGCGCACTCGCACTCGGGGCCGCCCTGCTCGGCGCGGCGGCCGTGCGGGTGCATCAGGACTCGGTCGTGGGGCAGCGGGCGCTGGCCGCCAACGCGGCGCGAGCCGGCCTCGCGGACCCGGGGCAGCATCCGCTCGCCGCCGTCGTCACGAACGCCACGACCCTCGTGCTGCTGCGGATGCCGCGGTCGCTCGAGCGGCTGGATGCGGTCGCGCGGGCGGTCGCCGCGAACGCCGGCCCCGGCGTGGTGCTGCTCGCGGGCAACCGCATCAAGCACATGACGCCCACCCAGAACGAGGTGCTCGCGCAGAGCTTCGGGCGGGTGGATGTGACGCTCGCGCAGGCGAAGTCGCGCATCATCGTGGGGCGCGAGCCGATCGCGCGCGTGGCGGCGGAGCCGCACCGAGCGCGGGTGGAGGGCGTCGAGGTGGTGGCGGTGCCCGGCGTGTTCGCGGGCGCGCGCCTCGACATCGGCACCCGGGCACTGCTCGCCACCTTCGACTCCCTGCCGCCGTTCGAGCGGGCGATCGACCTCGCGTGCGGCACCGGCATCGTCGCGGTAGCGCTGGCTCGGCGCGAGCCCGGCGCGCGCATCCTGGCCACCGACGTCTCGGCGGTCGCCGTCGAATCCGCGAGGCTCACCGCCGAGGCGAGCGGGGTCGGCGTCGAGACCCGCCACGACGACGGCCTCTCGGCCGAGCCCGCCGCGAGCGCCGACCTCATCGTGTTGAATCCGCCGTTCCATTCCGGCGCCGCGGTGACGACCGAGATCGCGCATCGGCTGTTCGCGGATGCGGCGCGTGTGCTGCGCCCGGGCGGCGAGCTGCGGGTGGTGTGGAACTCGCACCTCGCCTACCGCCCCGTGCTCGAGCGGCTGGTGGGGCCCACCCGGCAACTCAGCCGCACCAGCAAGTTCACCGTGACGGCCTCGCACCGGCGCTGATCCGCCCTTCCCGAGCCGCGCTCACGAGAGCAGAATGCTCGCCATGTACCTCGTGATGGTGGTCGGGCTGATGGTGGTGGCGCCGATCGTGTCGATCGTGGTCGAGCTGATCGCGGCGCCGGGCTCGGATCCGCTCGCCGTGACCGGCAAGTGGTTCCTCTTCTGGGGCGCGGGGGTGCGGCTGTTCACGGCGGGGCTCAGCCAGATCACGCGGCCCCGGTTCACGGCGCAGAGCATCCTCGGCGAGACGACGACGGCCGCGAATCAGGTGGTGCAGGAGCTCGGCTTCGCGAACCTCGGATTCGGTACGGTGGCGATCGTGGGCGCGTGGGTCCCCGGGTGGGCGGTGCCTGCCGCGATCGGTCCGGCGGTGTTCCTGCTGGCGGCCGGCATCCGACACATCGTGAAGTCCGGCAAGAACACGAAGGAGCTGATGGCGACGCTGTCCGACCTGCTGGTGGGCGTGGTGCTCGCGGTGTTCGTCGTGTGGTCGCTGGCGACGGGTGCGGCATGATCGACGGCGCGTCGGAGTTCTTCGTCGCCACCGCGGGCGCGGCCGCGGCGCTCGCGGGTCTCATCATCGTGGCGCTCTCGGTGAGCGTCGACGCGATCATCCGGATGCCGGGCATGACGTCGCGCGCGGCGACCGCGATCGCATTGCTCGTCGCGGCGACGGTGATCTCGCTGGCGGGGCTGATCCCGGGGCAGCCGGGCTGGGCGTTCGGCGTCGAGGCCTTCGTGGCGGGGCTGGCGGCTGTCGGGTTCGCGCTCGTGTCGACGGTGAAGGTGGTGCGCGGCCACGGGCAGTTCTCGGTGGGCAGCGCTCTGCTGCGCGCGGGCATCTCGCTCGTGCCGGCGGTGCTGCTGACGGTCGGTGCGGTGCTGGCCCTCGCCGGGTCGCCCGCGACGATGCCGGTGCTCGGCATCGGGATGCTGCTGGCGATCGCCATCTCGGTGACGACCGCGTGGGTGGTGCTGGTGGAGATCAGGCGCTGAGCGTGGAGGCGGAATGACCGACAAGATCAGCGACGAGCTCGCTGCCGGCGACGACCCCGTGACGACGGGGCAGCTGTCGCATCGGTACCTCCGCCTCTCGCTCGCCCTGGTGGTGCTGACCCTGTTCGTCGGTGTCGGCGTGCAGATCGTGCGCAGCGGCGGGGAGTGGATGCCGTCGATCAGCCACTACTTCTACACGCCGGCGCACAACATCTTCGTGGCATCCCTCATTTCGGCGTCGCTCGCGCTGGTCGTTCTCGCGGGCCGTGATCTCGAGACCGTCTTCCTCGACATCGCAGCGATCTTCGCGCCCCTCATCGCGCTCGTGCCCACCGGCATCTCGCCCGAACTGCTCACGCAGATCACCGGCGAACAGGTGGAGATGGGTCCGTGCGATCCGAACGGGAACTGCGTGCCGGTGGCGAACATGGAGGCGATCTACAACGGCGTGATCACGTACACGATCGTGGTCGGATGCGTGGTCGTGCTCACCCTGTGGGTGCGGCGGGACACGATCCGGATGCTGTGGGCGACCAGAGGCGACGACGGCTATGACGGGCATCGGGCGTGGGCGGTGTGGTCGCTCCTCGCGGCGCCGCTCGTTGCGATCGTCGTCGCGATCGTGCTCAACCTGGCCGCGTTCGTCGCACCGATCAATGAGGGGTTCCCGTTCAATCCGTGGCTGCGGCTCAGCGTGCACTTCACGGCGACGATCCTCTTCTTCGGCGCGTTCACGATCGTGCCGGTGATCAACTTCTTCCGCTACGTCGGCGAGCGCAAGAAGGACGCCAAGGACAGCGAGCCGGGCGGGCGTCCCCCCACCAAGACCCGGTACGCGATCATCTACGCCCTGGTGCCGGCGCTGATGATCGCCGACATCATCCTGTTGGTGCTCATCGTGAGGTCGGATGCGGAGGGGCCGGGCGTGCTGCTGTGCGAAGCGATCGCCCTCGCACTGTTCGGGGTGTTCTGGGTCGCGCAGACGATCCAATGGTGGAAGGAATGGAATCCTCCGCACCTCGCAGCCACGTCGAGTTGAGTGCCGGCGCCGGCCTCACTGCAGGCAGAACTCGTTGCCTTCGGGGTCGCGCATCATGATCGTGAACTCGTCGTAGGGACCCCAGCTGTCGTCCAGCACCTTCTCGACGGTCGCGCCGAGTGCGACGAGCCGCACGCTTTCGGCCTCCACCTCTTCGCGGGTGGCGCGCCGGTCGGCGAACGGGGTGATGTCGATGTGCATCCGGTTGCGTTGCCGCCGCTCGTGGCCGGTGTAGCGGGTGAAGAAGAAGCGCTGGTGGGCGGGGTCGTCATCCCAGGCGAGCGCCCGCTCGGCGATGTCGTAGTCGCTGAGGCCGGCGGCTTTGAGCGCGGCCACCTCATCCGGGTCCCACTGATATTCGGGGTAGCCCATGACATCCGACCAGAACTTGGCGAGAGCGGCGGGGTTCTCGGCGTGGATGGTGACGTTGGCGACGCGCGCTGTCATTCCTCCAGGCTAGGCGCGGTGCCACACTTGCGTCACGAGGAGGTCGGGATGCGGGTGCGCGCGTGGATCGGCACGCTGGTGTTCCTCGTGGTGGCACCCGGGGTGGTGGCGGGGCTCGTGCCGTGGCTGATCAGCGGATGGCGGGAGCCGGCCGCGTGGGGGCCGCCCGTTCCGGTCTGGGTCGCCTCGGCGGTGCTCGTCCTGCCGGGGGTGTGGCTGCTGCTCGACGCGTTCGTGCGGTTCGCGCGGGCATCGGGAACCCCCGCGCCGATCGCACCGACATCTCGGTTGGTCGTCGTCGGCCCGTACCGCTTCGTGCGCAACCCGATGTACATCGCGGTGGTGGCGATCATCCTCGGGCAGGCGGTGCTGTTCGGGAACTGGTGGGTGGTCGTCTGGGCCGCGGTGGTCGCGGTGGCCGTCGCGCTGTTCGTGTACGGCTACGAGCAGCCGGCCCTCGCGCGCGAGTACGGCGACGAGTACGCGAGGTACTGCGCGAACGTGCCCGCGTGGGTTCCGCGGCTGCGGCCCTGGGAGCCCTCCTAGCTTGCGCCGTGGGCCCCGGATGCGGGTGTCTCGACCATGGGCCTGCTTCCGTTAGACTCGTCGGCGGTACCGTGTCCGAGCGGCCGAAGGAGCATGTCTCGAAAACATGTGATGGTTCACGCCATCCGTGGGTTCAAATCCCACCGGTACCGCCAGGAAAAGCCCCGCTGAGCGGGGCTTTTTCATTTGGTAGCCCACCCTCCCGTGAGCACCCCACGCGGGCCGAAATCCCGCCGCGTGCCCTAGGCGTGCCCCAGGCGGTGCCATCCGGCCCGCTTGCGTGAGTGCGCGCGCGGTAGAATGAGCTTGGGAGTTACCAGCACACCCGCCGACCGCGGCGCACGCGGTGAGAGTGGATTGCTGATGACACGGAGTTACTTCGGAACGGTTCGCCGTCTCCCCTCGGGCACATGGCAGGCCCGCTACCTCGACGCCGACGGCAGACGCCGCACGGCTGGCACGTTCCCGACTGAACGCGAGGCTAGGAGCGCCCTTGCCCGCGTCGAAATCGGCATTCAGAGCGGCGACTGGGTCGATCCCGCGGCGGGGAGCGTCTTGTTCCGCGACTTCGCTGCCGACTACCTCGCGCAGCGTGGGGCGGTCCTGCAGCCGACCACCCTTCAGGGCTATCGCTCCTCCCTCGTGAACTACCTGCTCCCCACCTTCGGCGAGCATCCGATCCGGGCGATCTCCCCGCAGATGGTGGAGAAGTGGTGGAACGACCTCGCGCGCCGCAGGGTAGGTGCACAGGTGCGTAGGAACGCGTACAGCCTCCTCTCTGGGATGTTCCGCGCAGCGATTCGGTGGGGGATGCTCCGCGAGTCTCCGTGCCGCATCGAGGGAGGCTTCCGCGACGGTTCGACGCCGCGCCCTCACCTGGCGGTTGGCCAGTTCGCCGCCATCGTGGACAAGGTGCCCAACGAGCACCACCAGCTGGCGCTCTGGACGATGATGGGCGCGCACCTTCGGCTGGGGGAGTTGATCGGACTCAACGCAGGCGACTTCGACCCCGAGCACGGGACGCTGACCGTCTCGCGCCAGGTGGTGCCGGTCAGCGGCGGCGTTGAGATCCGCGACACCAAGACCCGCAGCACGCGCACGATCGAGGTTCTCGAACCCGCCGCGTCCCTTCTCCGTGAGTACGTCGCCGCCCGGCCCGCCCATCCGCGCGCCCCGATGTTCGTGAACCGCTGGGGCGGACGCCTCCCGCGGCAGGGCCTGCGGGCCGCCTGGAACAAGGCGCGCGTGGAGGCGGGGATTCCCTGGGCGCATCTGCACGACGTGCGGCATACGGGTCTCACCGTGATCGCCGCGCACGCATCCTTGCGCGAGACGATGCACCGGGGCGGGCACACCACGAGTAGCGCTGCGCTCAGGTACCAGCACGCTGCCGCCTCTCGCGATTCGGTCATCGCCGCCGCCGCGAGCGCCGAGTTCAGCAGTTACGCGCGGCAGGCCTAGACAAACTTCGAGAAATAGTTGTCCCGACAACTGTATGATGGGGTAAGCAGCTGTGGACTAGTGATTCCCTTTCGACGGACGACGCCCATTCTTCGCCTTGGCGGGCCGAGGAATGGGCGTCAACGTCTTTTCAGGGGGTGTCATTTAACTAGTCCATCCCTGGATGGACGGATGCTCCAGAGAGGGAGAGGGGGCCAGAGTTGATCAGCGTCCAGTAGACAAATGTCAACTCAGCCTCGAGAAAACTCCGCCCATTCAAGGTACAGAGCTCGATACAATCATCACGACGCGATAGTCCAACTGAATCCGAACCGGACCCGGTAGTGCGAGACGGGATGTCCTCATCCGCCCGCCTCCCGAAAGCCCGCCTATGTATCGCGATCTCGCGTTCCTCCATCCCCAGGCTTGGCATGCGTCCCAGCCTCCGAAGCGCTGGGATCTCATTTCTCGTTCTTGGGTGTTCCGCCCGTCCCTCGCTCAGCCCGAGCGCGTCGTGGAGCAGTACGAGAACTACTTGTTCGGTGTCCTCCTCTCCCATGCGCTGGCCCTGCTGAACCGCCACGGATGGCGCGACGAAGACGGGGAAGTCTTCATGTCGATCGACGTCGGGTTGCTCGCCGCAGCACTCGCGCAGCACGCACGGGAGGCAGGCTCTGCTGTCGACGTTCGGTTTACTCCCGGTCGCGCACGCCCCCGCCACATGCTCGATGGCGATTTCTCGACTAGGTGGCTGGATCGGGCGACGGAACGGATCTCACAGCTGGCGCTCCTGTACTGGGAACCCGAGGAGGCCACGCGCGTACGGGAGCGCAAGGCCGCAGGCGGGCGGCGCTCAAAGCGGACTTCCAACTACATGCCGAGGGATCTCCCGCACGGCTCCATCAAGGCGCAGGCGGAAGCGCTGAACGTCTCTCGCAGCACCATCGCACGGCTGCGTCGGCAGGCTCGGGCGCTCGCCGCCTGACCCCGTATCGACGGCATCCCGACCGCCGCACCAGCACAGGAATATGCGGATGCCGCACGCCTGGTGAGGCCCCGCATGCATGCACTCTGCCGCATGGCTCCCGCTTCAGCCGGAGTCCCCGCTCGCGAGGTCGATAGTAAAAGTGAGACCTCGCGGGCGTCGCTGTCGTTGGCGTAATCGCGGTCACCGGTACGGCATTGCCGCCCGCCCCGCTCGCGAGGTCTCCCCGAACTGAGAGGAGATCCCATGAGCCGCTATGACTCGCGTTGCGCGTTCTGCCGCGACGTGGCCGCGCGTGATCTCGTCGCCGCCGCTATCCGCGCCGGCGAGCGGCCGGCCGCGATCCTCCAGCGCTACGGGGACAGCCTCCCCGGTTCGTCGTCGTCGCTCTACCGCCACGTCAGGGGGCACCTGGACTCCGTCCCGTTCGTGCCTCGCTGGATCGACGGGGACGCCACGACCACGGATCTCGTTTCGGGTCTCGCGCAGTTGCGTTCCAGCCTCCTCGAACAGCGTCAGGATGCCCTGGCCCGCTCTCAGCACAGCGCAGCCGCCCAGATCGCCGCCCGGCTCGAATCCGTGACAGTCAGTCTTCTGAAGGAGGCGCATCTGACCGACACCGAGCAGGCACGCCTCCTGCAGTACGCCGACCGGATCGGGCACAGCTTCGTTCGCGCTGCCTTCCGTTCTCCCGAGGTTGCCGACGCCATCGCCTTCGAGGCGCATCACCTTGGATATCTCGATCTCGCCGCCGATGCCGACCAGCTCGCCGCCGACGTGCGCGCCCAGACCACCCACTAAGCAAGGAGATCCACCATGCCCACCGAACCCATCACCATCCACGGCCTCGATCCGAGCGGCCTCAACGTCGTCGTCGGAGGCGCACCTGACCAGCCGTTCACGGCACGCGCCGAGACCCTGAACTTTGGTGACGAGCTCGTGATCACCCCGGCGATCCGCGAATTGAACACGGATCGCGACGGCGTCTGTTGGCTCGACTGGACTCCCGACGAGCAGGGCGCGCATTGGCGTCGCATCCGCTTCGGGCGCGGACCCGCACCGGAGAGCGTGACTGCCGAGCTTGCGGCTCGGGACCGCGCAGCCGCCATCGCCGAGCGCGACAACCTCATTCGGACCAACCCGCGGCTCGCGAAGGCGACGAACGCTGAGCTTCGTCTTGCCGAACTGAACCGGCGCATCGGAGACCTCTGATGCCCGCCCCCGAGCCGACTGCAGCCGAGATCGCCGAGGTCGACGCGATCCTTGCCCGCGAGCGCGGCGAGGCGGTACACACCCGCGGCCCGATCTCCACCGCACAGCTTCCGGGCGTCAACCCCGCGAAGGTCGCCGCGGGAGATCCGCGCGCCATCGCAGATCTTGATATTGCCCTCCGCGGTCAGGCGGCGGCGTGATGATCCTCGAGCGGCCTACCTGGGGGGAACCCACGGTTTGCGGGTCTCGGCGCGTGCTGGTCGACGGAGTCGGATTCGAGGTCCCCGAGGATGCAGAGCTTCGTCTCGTGCGGGGATCTCGGGGCATCGCGTTCTTGCACGTCCGCACCCAGGGACGTGCCTACGTTTTGAGCCGGTTCGGTCAGCTGCTGGAGGACGAAACTCGTTCGGCCTTGCGCGCGTCCAAAACCGCGTGGGAGCAGATCGACGGCCCCAAGCTCACCTAAAGACCCCGAGCGGCGGCGGCCCAACTCACCCATAAGGGACGACGGGCACGCTCAACCGCCGCCGCTCGGCTCAATCCCCGGCGCACAGTTCTCGTGGTGGCGGCTGTGCGCCGGGATTTCATTCTTTGATCCCGCAATCCCACACGATAATGTCTGTTATCATGTGCATATGAGCAACGTGGAACTCCGAGCCGGGTCGAACGCCGAGCGCCATTTCACGCTGGCGAACCGATGGCTTGTCAGCCTCCCGAGCGACAACACTCGTCGCGCTTACGCTCGCGACCTCCGCAGCCTCTTCGACTTCCTCGACCTGGGGGGCGTCGATGCGCTCGCCGCTCAGCGCACGCACCTTGACCTCTGGCGCGACAACCTCGACGGTGCCCCGTCGAGCATCGCCCGTCGCCTCGCGGCGGTGAGCAGCTTCTACAAGTTCGCCGGTGCCGAGGGTGTCGTGCCCTCCCAGCCTGTCCAGCATGTCAAGCGCCCTCGCATCGACGCCGACCACAGCGCAACGCGGGGCCTGAGCAAAGATGAGGCCCGCGCATTCCTCGCTGCCGCCCGCGACGACAGCCCTCGCTCCTACGCTCTCGCGACTCTCCTGCTCTTCACCGGCGTTCGTATCTCCGAAGCCCTCGGGGCGAACCTCTCTGACATGCAGCACGACTCGGGACACCGGGTGCTCGTCGTCACGCGCAAGGGTGGGAAGCGCGCGAAGATTGCCCTTCCCGCGCCCGTTGTTGATGCCCTCGCTGACTCTCTGGGTACCTCCGCCGCCCGCGGCACAGAGGTTGTCGATTCGACCGCCGCGAGCGCCGACGCGCCCCTCTTCACCACTGCGACCGGCAAGCGGTGGGCTGCATCCGAGGCCTTCCGCACCGTGCAGCGCATCGCACGCCTCGCAGGCGTTGAGGGACAGGTGTCGCCGCACAGCCTCCGCCACACGTTCGCCACACTCACGCTGGATGAGGGCGCAACCCTCGCCGAGTTGCAGGACAGCATGGGTCACGCTGACCCGCGTACGACGCGCCGCTACGACCGCGCTCGTGGCCGCTTGGAGCGCTCCGCCTCCTACGTTATGGCTCGCGCACTCGCGTAGCCGCCGACGGGCGCACAGCGCGCGATAGAGGCATTGGCGACACTCGCCGCGGTCGACACGTCCCGAGTGGGGTCCGGCGTGCGGGGTGGCGGTGTAGCCCCCCGGGGGGGGTTCCTTTGAGGGAACGGGTCCCATCTCCCCCCTTTAGCGCGACAAGGTCGGCGGGACTCCAAGGCCGCAATCTTGGCAAGGGGGATCCCTGAACACTTTTCCCGCATCGCGGCGTCGGTCGCGCGCGGTATCATCGCCGCGAAACTGACAGTCGAATGTCAATATCCGGGTTCCAAAGTGTCTAGACTTCTAGACAACAGAGGGCCGCCCCAGCGCGAACTGAGACGGCCCATTTAGTGAGTTGCAAGGTGTACCACCACTAGTGGCACGATTCGCCTCGTCCTTTTGGGTCGGGGCGTTTCGCGTATGACGAGTCTAATCGGCACGGAGGACGTCGAGCGCGTGCTGCAGGTCGTCGGGGTAGCGTGTCTCGAACTGCACGTACTGCCTCCTTCGCTGAGCAGGTCCGTTTGCGTCCATATGGGTCCATATGCGTCCATATGCGGCAGAACTGCGTCCGTTCGGGACGCTCGAGTTCAGGTCACAGTTTGGTAACGAATCACACCGGTGTGATTATCCACAACCTGCAGCGGAGTTTTCCACATCATTTCTCACACCACGGCGGCAACTTCTGCTTTGGACTGGACGCACGCCCCCCGCGCCGACGGTCGCAGCGAGTAGTCGGCGGTCATCGCGGCTGCGAGAGCTATCCCGTCACCGGATCGTCAGCCCGTTGCGATTCGCCGTGCCCCAGCCGTGCCCTTAAGTCTGCCGCCCGCAGTACAGTAAATCCGGGCCGGAGGGCCGCTATTTCTTGATTTTGCTGAGTTCAGCAGGGCATGGCCTGGACTGCCGGGAGGGGCCGAAAGGTCTCGAAAACATGTGATGGTTCACGCCATCCGTGGGTTCAAATCCCACCGGTACCGCCACGAGAAAGCCCCTGGTTCGCCAGGGGCTTTCTGCGTATCCCCACTCTCGACGAGGATGTCAAAAAGTTTCCTATTGCTACACAGAAGGAAACAAAGTAACCTCGGGCCAACGGTGGAACCCACCTTGCACCGCCCGTACCCCGTGACCCTCGGGGCGCACAGCCGACTCGCTCCGGCGAGCCAGAACAGTCATGCCTTCCCGACGAAGAGGAGTTGAAATGAGTTCCACAGCACGGTCCGGTCGCCTTCGCAGGGCGCTGGCCATCGGTATCGCCGCGACCTTCGCGGCATCCCTCACCGCCTGCGCGCCGACACAGTCGGACGGATCCGATGTCACGCTCACGGTGTGGTCGTGGCGTCCCGAAGACGTCGACTCCTACAACAAGATCTTCGACGTCTTCGAGAAGGAGAACCCCGGCATCACGGTCGAGTTCAAGGCGTTCAAGGCCACCGAGTACAACCAGATCCTCGCCACCGGCCTCGCCGGCTCCGAGGGCCCCGACGTGCCCCAGGTGCGCTCCTTCGGCGACCTGCAGCCCACGGTCGCGGCCGGCTCACTGGTTGCCCTCGACGACGACATCGACTTCTCCACCTGGGACCCGAACCTGATGGCGACGGCGCTCGGCGCCGACGACGGCAAGATCTATGCGGTTCCGCTCGCGCGTCAGATGTGGCAGATGTACTACAACAAGGACATCTTCGAGCAGGAGGGCCTCGAGGTCCCGACCACCTGGGACGAGTTCATCGACGTGAACCAGACGCTGCTCGACGCCGACCTGATCCCGATGTCGCTCGGCGCCAAGGACTCCTGGACCCTTCCCCTCACCCACGAAGTCGTCGCGGCCTCCCGCTTCGGCGGCGGCGAGTTCGCGGAGAAGCGCGTCACCGGCCAGACCGACTTCAACGACCCGGACTGGGTCGCCTCGACCGAGCTGTTCGGCGAGCTCGCGAAGTTCTTCCCGAAGGACACCACCGGCATCACCTTCGGCGACGCGCAGGCGCTCTTCACCTCCGAGCGCGCCGGCATGTTCCCCGGCGGTGCCGCAGACCTCGCCCCCCTTCAGGCGGCCAACCCCGACCTGAACATCGGCGTCTTCCAGGTGCCGGCGGCCCCGGACTCGCCCGAAGGTTCCGGCGCCACCACCGCCAACTGGGCCGACGGCAACTTCGGTCTCTCGTCGAAGTCGAAGCACCCCGAGGAGGCGCTCGCGCTGATCCAGTGGATGGCCACCCCGGAGTTCGGCCAGATGGTCGCCGACGACATCAAGCAGATCTCGGCGGTCCCCGGCGTTCAGCCGTCCGACCCGATCCTGAGGGAGATGAACGAGCTGGCCAACGCATCCGGTTCGCCGTACCTGCTCTACTCCGGCTTCTGCGGCGGATCGCCGTGCGGCATCACCACCTGGGGCTCCGGCCTGCAGGAGCTGCTGCTCGGCAGCAAGGACGCGACCACGATCTCGAAGGAGCTCGAGGAGTCCGTGTCCTGGTTCACGCCGGCGCCCGCGCAGTAACGCATACGAGAGGATCTGACGATGAGACGGCGAACAGCACTGCTCTTCACAGCACCAGCACTGCTGCTGTTCGCCGTCTTCATCCTCTACCCGATGTTCACGATGTTCTCGTACGCGTTCTTCAGCTGGGCGGGAACCGCGCGCGGCGGATTCGTGGGCCTCGACAACTTCGTGACCCTGTTCACCCGCGCTCCCTTCACCACCGATCTCCCCCGCGCGGCGATGAACAACCTCACCTTCTTCATCGGTCTCATGGTGTTCCAGAACTCGATCGGCATCGGGATCGCGTACGCGCTGCAGAGCCGCCCGCGCATCCGCCAATCGCTTCAGACGATCTACGCCACCCCGTACCTGATCGGCCCGATCATCGTCGGCTACCTGTGGAGCCTGCTCCTGTCGCCCGTGTTCGGGCCCGTCAACTCGGCGCTCCGCGCGCTCGGCCTCGACTCGCTGGCGGTGGCGTGGCTCGGCGAGCCGAGCACCGCGCCCTGGGTGGTCATCGGGGTGAGCGTGTGGCAGTGGATCGGATTCCCGGTGCTGCTGTACGGTGCGGCGTTCGGCGGGATCCCCGCTGAGCTCGGGGAGGCCGCGCGCATGGACGGCGCCACCAACCGTCAGGTGTTCTTCCGCGTCACCCTTCCTCTGCTGATGCCCGCCGTCGGCACGATGACGGTGCTGACCTTCATCTTCGCCATGGAGGTGTTCGCCCTGCCGTACGCGTTCGGGGGCTCCACGGGCTCGCCCGCCGGTTCGATCGACTTCGTCTCCCTCCTCTTCTACCGCGTCGCGTTCGGCTCCGGCGCGACCGATGCGATCGGCAACGCCTCGGCCCTCGCCGTGCTGCTGTTCCTCGTCATCTTCGGCGGGGCCTTCGCCGCCACGCGCCTGCTGCGCCGCTACGAGAGCCGGCTCGTCGGATGAGCGCCGCGGTGAACCTTTCGGCGGCCGGACGCCGTCGGCTGTCGCCCGGCCGGGCCGGCGTCACATTCCTGCTCTGGGCCTACGCGGTGTTCGCGCTGCTGCCCCTCGCCCTCATGGTGATCGGCTCGCTGCGACCCAACAGCGACCTGCTCCGCGACCCGGCGGGCATCCCCACGAACCTCACCCTCGACAACTTCGTCGAAGCGTGGACCACCGGCAACTTCGCGGAGTACTTCGGCAACTCGCTCCTGATCACCGCCGGCTCGGTCGTCATCACGGTCGTCGTCGCGACCCTCGCCTCCTATGCGATCGCGCGCTCGAGATCCCGCATCATCCAGGGCATCGAGGCCCTGTTCCTGTCGGGTCTGGTCATGCCGCTCCACCTCGCGGTGCTGCCGATCTTCTTCCTGTTCGAGCAGCTCGGCCTGGTCGATTCGCGCCTCGGTCTCACCCTCCTCTACGCGGCCTCGGGGATCGCCTTCGCGACCTTCGTGCTGACGACCTTCTTCCGTCAGCTGCCGGTGGAGCTCGAGGAGGCGGCGGCCCTCGACGGGGCGAACCAGTTGACCACCTTCATCCAGATCATGGTGCCGCTCGTGCGCCCCGCCATCGCGACGGTGGCCGTGTTCCAGTTCGTGCCGATCTGGAACGACTTCTTCTTCCCGCTCGTGCTGCTGCGAACGGAGTCGAACTATCCGCTCCCGGTGGGTCTCACGACCTTCTTCGGCGAGCACGCGAGCAACTATGCGGTGGCCTTCGCGGGCCTGGTGATCACCACGATCCCGCTCGTTGCCCTGTTCCTGCTCGCGACGAAACAGATCGTCGCGGGGTTGACCGCTGGAATGTCCAAATGATGCGAGAGGCGAACGAGAGCTGATGGAACTGCAGGGAGCGACGGCCGTCGTCACGGGTGCGGGCAAGGGGATCGGGCGCGCGATCGCCCAGATGCTGGTGCGGCGGGGGGCGAACGTGGCCCTCGTCGCGCGGCGCGAGGAGACCCTCCTCGAGCTTCAGGCCGCGATCGATCCGGATGGGCTCCACACCTTGGCGGTGCCGGCGAACGTCGCCGACGAACGAGAGGTGGCCGAGTTGTTCGCGACCGTCGCGGCGAAGTGGGGTCCGGTGCAGCTTCTCGTGAACAACGCAGGCGTCGGCACCAAGGGCCCCACCCAGGTCGGCGACTACACGACCGAGGAGTACGACCGCATCGTCGACGTCAACCTGAAGGGCGCGTTCTACTGCGCCCGGGAGGCGGTCCAGCAGATGCGCGGCGGCCGGGGCACGATCCTCAACATCGCATCCATCGCCGGCAACAAGGCCGCACCGAACGTGCTGCCCTACAACGTCTCGAAGTTCGGGATGCGCGCCCTGAGTGAGACGCTGCTCGCCGAGAACCTCATGAGCGGCATCAAGGTGCACACGATCTCACCCGGCACCACCCGCACCTCCATCTGGGAGGCCAAGGAGAAGCCGATCGGCGACGACATCGCGGCGAACATGCTCGACCCCGAGAATGTCGCATCCGTCGCCGAGTTCCTCGTCACGCTCCCCGACAACGTTCGCATCGACGAGATCGTCGTGCTGCCGAACACCTTCCCGGTGCGGCTGTGGGACTACAAGCTGCTCGACCCGTCGTGACGGTCAGCGCCCGCGCTTGCCGTTCTTGAGCCGATGAGTCTGCACCGCGTCGAAGCTGAGCTCCAGGGGCCCTGCGGCGCGGTCGGGGATCAGTTGCGCGATGCGCACGAAGAGGAAGTCGACCACGGCGAGCTGCGCGATGCGACCGGACATCGCGCCGGGGCGGTAGCGGGTCTCGGTGGCGCTGGTCGCGAGCACGTAGTCCACCTCTTGGGCGATCGGGGATGCCGGGAAGTTTGTGACGAGCACGGTGGTCGCTCCCCGCTCGCGGGCGGAGGCGAGGCTGTCGGAGGTCTCGATCGTGCGCCCGCTGTGCGAGAACCCGATCGCCACGCAGCCCTTCGTGAGCATCGCGGCGCTGGTGAGGGCCAGATGCACGTCGGTCCACTGGTACGAGATGAGGCCGACGCGATGCAGCTTCTGCTGCAGGTCGGCGGCAGTGAGGCCGCTCGACGCCGACCCGTAGATGTCGGTTCGCGGTGCGGCGACGATCGCGGCGGCGACCGTGTCGAGCACCGCGAGGTCGAGGCCTGCCGCGGTGGCCTCGATGTCGTGCGCTTCGTGGAAGGCGAGCTTCGCGACCACCGCTTCGGCGTCGTCGGATGCGGAGATGTCGCTGTCGGAGACGCCGAAGCGACCGAGGGACACGCTCTCGCGACCGACCGACGACGCGAGCGTGAGACGGAAGTCGCTGTAGCCGGAGTATCCGAGGGTGCGGCAGAAGCGCACGACGGATGCGACAGAGGTGTCGCAGCGCTCGGCCAGGTCGTTGATCGTCAGGTCGACCGCGGCTACGGGGTCGGCGAGCACGAGGTCGGCGACCCGGCGTTCGGAGGGTCGCAGCGACGGAAGCGCCGCTCGCAGGTCGCGCAGGAGGTCCTCACTCACCGTCGGGCTCCTTTCGCCTGCGATCGAGAGTACGTTACCGGTGCCGAAAAGGAAAATGGTTTACCTTTCGGGGGTGACTGTAGTAAGTTTATGACCGCATCGCGGACGACCCCGATGCAGAGCAGATGGATGGAGCGATGACCGCACCTGTGCCCGCAACCGAATCGCGGCATCCCGACTCGTCGCACCTCGACCAGATGAGCACGCTGGGCATCCTCCAGCTGCTGAACTCGGAAGACACGGTGGCCGTCGAAGCCGCATCCACGGTTCTCCCCCGCCTCGCCGAGCTCGTCGACGCCGCAGCGGAGCGAGTCGCGCGGGGCGGCCACGTCCACTACTTCGGCGCAGGCACCTCCGGCCGGCTCGGCGTGCTCGACGCGGCCGAGCTGGTGCCCACCTTCGGCACCGACCCGGCGCTCGTGCAGGCGCACATCGCCGGCGGCGCGGATGCCATCGTGCGCGCCGTCGAGAACTCCGAAGACTCCGCCGAAGCGGGTCGAGGCGACGCCACCGCATCCGTCGGCCCGCTCGACGTCGTCATCGGCCTCACCGTCTCCGGGACGACCCCCTACGTGCGCGGCGCACTCGAGGCGGCGCGTGCCACCGGCGCCATCACCGCGCTCATCACCAGCAACCCCGCCGCGCCCCTGGCGCAGCTCGCCGACCACTACCTCCCGGCGGCGACCGGCCCCGAGGTGCTCACCGGATCGACCCGCCTCAAGGCGGGCACGGCCACCAAGATCCTCCTCAACGGCTTCTCGACCGCGCTGATGGTGCGGCTCGGCCTCACCTACTCCAACCTCATGGTGTCGGTCACCGCCACCAACCAGAAGCTGCGCGAACGCACCCTGCGTATTCTCGGAGAGGTGACCGGCGGAGACCCCGAGGTCGGCGCGCGGATCCTCGCCGCGGCCGACGGCGACCTGAAGGTCGCGGTCGTGAGCGCCGTATCAGGAGTCGAGGTCGGCGCATCGAAGCGCGCGCTCGAAGACGCGCAGGGCTCAGTGCCCGGCGCCGTGCGGGCGCTGGCGGAACAGCCACGACGATGAGCCTCCTGGCGATCGACATCGGCGGATCCGGATCCCGCATCCGGCTCACCGGGGCGGCGCCGGCCTCTGCGTCCGGGCCCGCCCTCGCCGTCGAATCGGGTCGGCCCGACTACCGCAGCGTGCTCGACGCTCTCGCCGGATCGCTGCCCGGCGACCAGACACCCGGAGTCGTCGCGATCGGGGCGGCGGGCCTTCTCAGCCTCGGCGACCCCGCCGAGGTGGCGGGGTGGGCGGGCCGACTCTGGCCCGCCGCGAGGATCGTCGTCGTGCCGGATGTCGTGGCCGGGCTGCTCGGAGCATGGGGCCTCGAAGGCGGGGCGATCGTCGCCGCCGGGACGGGGGCGATCGGCCTCGCCACCGAGTTCGACTCCCTCTGGCTGCGCTCCGACGGCTGGGGCCACCTGCTCGGCGACGCCGGAAGCGGCGCCTGGATCGGAGCACGCGGCTTCGAGGCCGCCCTCCGGCGACGCGATCGTCGCGCGGGCGGTTCGGACCTGCTGCTCGCATCCGCGCGCGAGTTGCACGGCGATCCGGAACGCCTTCCCTCGCTCGTGCGATCCGCCCCCAATGAGGCCACCTTCCTCGCGTCGTTCGCACCCGCGGTCGTCGCGGCGGCGAAGGCCGGTGACGAGGCCGCCATCCGGATCCTCGATGCGGCAGGGTGG
>Ga0160436_1000222_pt1 | contig 27741 bp, 29 predicted proteins | sample HID1973M_E0MG_FD_108264 | JGI IMG/M metagenome (GOLD analysis project Ga0160436, IMG submission 108264) | Enriched mosquito-associated microbial communities from UW Madison campus, WI, USA - HID1973M_E0 MG | ecosystem: Host-associated > Arthropoda: Insects > Digestive system > Unclassified ...
CGCTCGTGGAGAAGCTCGGCCAGGTGCTCGCCGCGGTCGCCGGCCACGGCGCGCTCACCGACCTCGAAGTCGACGTGCGCGGTGAGCTCGCCGCCTACGACGTGAGCGTGTACCGCCTGGCGGCGCTGAAGGGCTACTTCACCAACCAGGTCACCGAGAACGTGTCGTACGTGAACGCCCCGCTCCTCGCGGAGCAGCGCGGCATCACCTCGAGCCTCAACGTGTCGGAGGAGTCGAAGGACTACCGCAACACGACGACGTTGCGCGGTGTGCTCTCCGACGGCACCTCTGTGGAGGTCGCGGGCACCCTGGCGGGCACGAAGATGACCGAGAAGCTGATCGGGCTGAACGGCTACGACATCGAGGTGCCGATCGCGGCGCACCACATCGTGATGTTCTACGCCGACCGCCCCGGCATCGTGGCCGTCTACGGCAAGGAGTTCGGCGACGCCGGCATCAACATCGCGGGCATGCAGATCGCCCGTCGCAGTGCGGGGGGCCAGGCTCTCAGCATCGTGACCGTCGATTCGCCGGTGCCGGATGAGGTGCTCGAGCGGGTGCGCGTCGAGATCTCGGCCGACGAGGTGCGCGAGATCGACATCGTCGAGGCCTGACGCCGCGGGCGCCCCGCTGCGGGCGCTGCGGGAGGGCGGTCAGACCTGTCCGCCCCCGTCGAGGGGTGATTCGCCCGTCCCCCGATGTGTCACGTCCGTGTACCCCGATAGCGTTGCGTGACCCGCACGCCCGAAGGGACCACCATGTCGACCGCCACGCCCTCCGCCCTGCCGACGCGACGCATCGTCGCGCTGCTCACCGCGCTCGTGCTCTCGATCGGCGGGCTCGCTCTCGCGGGCACCGCCGGCGCTCCGCCGGCGCGCGCGGCCGACCTCACCGTCTACGACGCCATCCCCGCTCCGCTTCCTTCGAACGTCGCGAGCCTCGGCTTCTCAGCCACGCGCACGAGCGAGTTCGGCGACCTCGTCCAGCTGGCGCCCGGCACCAGCCGCACGATCGACCGCGTCGAGGTGGGCTTCTCGAGCTGGGCGTGCGAGACGGGCGCCTGGAACACGGGCGACTGCGTGACCACCCCGGATGCGACCTTCACGCATCCCGTCACCGTGACCCTCTACGCGGTCGGCAGCGGGGGTGCGGTCGGCGCGGCCATCGCATCCGCCACCGAGACGATCACGGCGCCGTTCCGGCCGAGCGCAGACACGGTGAACTGCACCGGAGGCAAGTGGTGGGACGGCGCGGCCTGCGTCAGCGGCCTTCTCTTCACCGCCTCGTTCGACTTCTCAGCTGACGCGCCCGTGGTCGGCGACCAGGTGATCGTCGGTGTCGCCTTCGACACGAAGAACGCGGGTGCGTCGCCGCTTCCCGTGGTCGGCCCCTACGACGCGCTCAACGTGGCGGTCGAGGGCCAGGTGTCGGTCGGCGCGGATGTCGACGACACGGTGTACCTGAACTCCTCGGTGGCAGGCAGCTACGAGACCCCGGGTGCGACGGGTGTCTTCCGGGCCGACCCGGGTTGGGCGGAGTACGGCACGCTCATGATCTCGCTCGTCGCCGACCAGCCGTCGGCATCCGAGCCGCCCGCCACCACGCCCACCGTTCCGGCGACGGCCGAGGAGGCCATCGCGGCCTCCGGTGAGGCTCTGCCTCCGACGGTCGCGGCCGGCGGCACCTCGGGAAGCGCCCGGACGCTCACGCTGAACCTCGGCCCCGACTTCGCGAACCAGTGGTTCTTCGTCACCGCGTACTCGGCGCCGACGGCGATCGGATGGGTCTGGGTCGGTCCGACGGGAAGCGTCACCTTCCCGCTGCCCGACACCCTTCCCGCGGGCTTGCACACGATCGCCCTGGTCGACGCGTCGGGCAATGTCGTGGCGCACGTCGCCGGGGTGTCGGTGGCCGCGCTGCTCGCCGCCTCGGGAATCGACACGGCCACGACGATCGTCGGGAGCGGCCTGGCTGTCGCCCTGCTGCTGCTCGGAGCCACGACGGTCGCGCTCGCGCGACGCTCCCGGGCTGCTCTCGAGTCCTGAGTCCGGGGGCACCCGAGGGCGGCGTCAGGCCGCCAGGTGGAAGGTGCGCGCGAAGCGGTGGAGCAGCTCGGGCGGGCCGTCGAGGATCCGCACCGCCGCATCCGCGATGGCCTCCTCGGCGCTCGTCTCGCCGGAGATGAGCCGGCGGATGTCGGGGCCGGCCTCGAAGCGCAGGTCGACGGGCGCTTCATCGAGTCGCGCCACCTGCAGGCGCGAGCCCGCGACCGACACGTGCAGTGCCGCCGGCCCGACGAGCGCCGCGTAGCTGGTGGGTGGGAGCCCGGATGCGACATCCGGTTGGAACGCGGTGCGGAACGTCATGGTGAGCGAGTCGGCGGTCACCACCTGTTCCTCGCGCGGGTCGCCGAGGGCCTTGAAGCCGAAGCGACCGAGCGCGATGACCACGTCTTCGAGCTCGCGACCGTAGGGGGTCAGCTCGTAGACGATCTGGCGCACCCGCGGGATGCGCCTCACGATCCCCGCCTCCTGCAGCTCTTTGAGCCTCGACGCGAGGATGTTGCTCGGGATGCGCGGCAGCCCGTGCTGCAGTTCCCCGTACCGGCGCGGCCCCACGAGCAGGTCGCGCACGATGAGCAGCGCCCACCGTTCGCCGACCAGCTCGAGGGCGCGCGTGATCCCGCAGTACTGCCCGTATTCGCGTGACGCCATCGACGTCAGCTGCCGGCGGTGACCGTCTCGGCGTCGGCGGGCGGGCCCTGCTCGGCGGCGGTGGGATCCATCCACAGGAACGAGAGCGCGTTGCCGTCGGGGTCGTCGAGGTCGCGGGAGTACATGAAGCCGAGGTCCTGGGGGTCGTTCGGTTCGGCGCCTCCGGCCGCGAGTCCGGTCTGGAGCATCGCGTCGACGGCCTCGCGGCTCTCGAGGGCGATGGCGATGCTCGTCTGGGCGGTGACGGTGGGGTCGGCGATGGGCTTCTTGGTGAAGGTCGCGAAGTATTCGCGGGTCAGCAGCATGAAGTAGCTGTGCTCGTCTTCGACGACGACGCATGCCGCGTTGTGGTCGGTGAACATCGGGTTGACGGGATACCCGATGGCCTCGTAGAACGCTTTCGCGCGGTCGAGGTCGGTGACGGGCAGGTTGACGAAGATCTGGGCCATCTGGTGCTCCTTCGCAGCGGGGCGGTGGTTCCGCCGCGACCCACACTTGCAAAAAACAAGTGCCGCGTCAAGGTGCCCGGACATGGACGACGGCACACGCCCACCCGAAAGGCGTGTGCCGTCGCACTGACCTCGCCGCGTTACGGCAGCGGGTCGGTCTCGGTCGAACGCTGGTCGACGCGCGTACCCGTCGCCGGGTCGACACTCGAATGAACCGTCGTCACCGACTGGCGCTTGCGCACCAGCAGCACGATGCCGATGATCGTCACGATCACTCCGGCGCCCATCAGCAGGTAGCCGACCAGGTTGAGGTCGATCCAGCTGACCTCGACGTTCAATGCGAACGCGAGGATGGCGCCGACGACGAACAGGAAGATTCCAAGCCCGATACTCATAGGGGTCTCCTTCTCTCGGGGGTGATCCGACAGTACGGAAGCCCCCAGGATGCGGACAGCCCGTTGACGACGGCCCCGCGGGGGCGCTATACGCGTGTCGGAAACCCGATCCGCCGTTCGTCGCAGGTGTGAGAGCAACCGTTTCAGGAAGGATCACCACATGTCGCAGCAGTACGTCATCTTCATCATCGAGGCAGGCTGGAGCGGGCCGGAGGCCGCCGCCGACCAGGACTGGGACGCCGAATGGGCCAAGCACCACGCCTTCCAAGCCGCCGTCACCGAGGCAGGGGGCAGGATCGTCCACGGCGACGCGCTCGAACCGGAGAGCAAGGCGTTCCGCATCGACCAGAAGCCCGGCGAGGCGCCCCTGGTCACGGCGGGACCGTTCGCCGAGACGCGCGAAGTGATCACCGGGTTCTACGCCATCGAGCTGCCCGACGGGGTCGACGTGACCCCGATCGCCGCACGCTGCCCGACCACCGGCTGGGTGCAGGTGCACCCGGTCGCCGTGCTCCCCGATCCGTCGTGATCGGGCATACGACGGCCGATAACCTGGGGGGATGACGCGCACCATCGACCTCGCCGTGATCGCGGGAGACGGCATCGGACCCGAAGTGATCGCAGAGGCGGTGAAGGTGCTGGATGCGGCGGTCGCCGGTGAGGCGCAGCTCGCGGTCACCTCGTACCCGTTCAGCGCCGCGCACTACCTGGAGACGGGCGACATCCTCGGCGACGACGACCTGGCCTCACTTGCGAAGCACGACGCGATCCTGCTGGGCGCCGTCGGGGGGGACCCGCGTGACGCGCGCCTCGCCGGCGGCATCATCGAGCGGGGCCTGCTGCTGAAGCTGCGGTTCGCGTTCGACCACTACGTGAACCTGCGACCCACGGTGCTGCACCCGACCGTGACGAGCCCGCTCGCCGATCCGGGCGATGTCGACTTCGTCGTCGTGCGGGAGGGCACCGAGGGACCGTACGTGGGCAACGGCGGCACCATCCGCACCGGCACCCCGCACGAGATCGCCAACGAGGTGAGCGTCAACACGGCGTACGGGGTGGAGCGGGTCGTGCGCTACGCGTTCGAGCTCGCCGAGAAGCGTCGCAAGAAGCTCACCCTCGTGCACAAGACGAACGTGCTCACCCACTCGGGGGGCCTGTGGGCGCGGCTCGTCGAGGCGGAGGCGGCCAATCACCCGAACGTGGAGTGGAACTACCTCCATGTCGACGCCGCGACCATCTTCCTCGTCACCGACCCTGCTAGGTTCGACGTCATCGTCACCGACAATCTCTTCGGCGACATCCTCACCGATCTGGCCGGCGCCATCAGCGGCGGCATCGGACTGGCGGCCTCGGGCAACATCAACCCCGACGGCACGTTCCCCAGCATGTTCGAGCCGGTTCACGGATCCGCGCCCGACATCGCAGGGCAGCAGAAGGCCGACCCCACGGCCGCGATCCTGTCGACCGTGCTCCTGCTCGACCACCTCGGGCTCGCGGATGCGGCCCGCCGGGTCGAGGTCGCCGTGGCGGCCGATCTGGCCGACCGAGGAGCCCACCCGCGCACGACCTCCGAGGTCGGCACCGCGATCGCAGCCCGACTGGGCTGATTCCCGGTCGTCGGGCGCACAATAGAGTCCACCGCTTTCGAGAAGACGAGCCAGTCATGACCCTCAACCTCCTTCCCATGGCCACCCAGGACCTCCAGTTCCAGGTGACGCGCAACGAGAACGCCAAGACCCCCGAGGAGCGCGCCGCGATCCTCGAGAATCCCGGTTTCGGTCAGTTCTTCACCGACCACATGGTCGACATCTGCTGGTCGGAGCGCGGCGGATGGCACCGCCCGCGGGTGCAGCCGTACGGCCCCATCTCGCTCGACCCGGCCGCCGCGGTGCTGCACTACGCGCAGGAGATCTTCGAGGGGATGAAGGCGTACCGCCACGCCGACGGTTCCATCTGGACCTTCCGCCCCGAGGCCAACGCGGCCCGCATGCAGCGCTCGGCGCGGCGTCTCGCGATGCCCGAGCTGCCCACGCAGTACTTCATCGACTCGCTGAAGCAGCTCATCGCCGTCGACGGCGACTGGGTGCCGACCCAGGATGAGACGAGCCTCTACCTGCGCCCGTTCGCGTTCGCGAAGGAGGCGTTCCTGGGGGTGCGGGCGGCGAAGAAGATCAACTACTACCTGATCGCCTCGCCCGCCGGCGCCTACTTCACGGGCGGCGTGACGCCGCTCTCGATCTGGCTGTCGAAGAGCTACACGCGCGCCGGGCACGGCGGCATGGGGCAGGCCAAGACGGGTGGCAACTACGCCGCCTCGCTCGTGGCGCAGCAGGAGGCGTACGAGAACGACTGCGCCCAGGTGCTGTTCCTCGACGCCCAGGAGGGCAAGTACCTCGAGGAGCTGGGGGGCATGAACCTGGTGCTCGTCACGCGCGACAACCGCCTCATCACCCCCGACTCCGACTCGATCCTCGAAGGCATCACCCTCGACTCGGTGCTGCAGCTGGGCCGCGACCGCGGCTACACGATCGAGCAGCGGCCCGTCACGATCGACGAGTTGCGCGAGGGGGCTGCCTCGGGCGAGATCGTGGAGGCGTTCGCGTGCGGCACGGCCGCCGTGATCACGCCGATCTCCGAGATCAAGTCCGACGCGTTCGGCATCTGGATGCCGGAGGTCGAGGACCGCGTGTCGATGTCGCTGCGCGACGAGCTCACCGGTATCCAGTACGGCCGCGTCGAGGACCGCCACGGCTGGATGACGCGCCTCGACGGCTAGACGCGCGAGGCCACCGCATCCGCCGCCGCGGCGAGGTTCTCGGCGAAGGAGTGGCCGGATGCCTTGCGCGGCTTGAGGTCGTGGTCGCCGTCCGGCGCCCACTCGATCGTGATCGCGGGCGAGAGGGCGTACCCGGCGACCTCGTCGCGGGAGCCCATGATGTCGCGGTCGCCCTGGCAGATGAGGGTCGGCGTCGCGAGCTCGGCGAGGTGGGCGGTGCGCAGCTGCTCCGGCTTGCCCATCGGGTGGAACGGGTAGCCGAGGCAGACGAGACCCCGGATGGCGCCCGCCGCGAACTGCTCGTCGGCGATCATGCTCGCCACGCGGCCGCCGAACGACTTCCCGCCGATGACGGGCACGGCATCCGTCTCGTCGCGCACCTGCTCGAGCACCGCCCGGTACTCGTCGAGCACGGCCTCCGCCCGGGGGTTGGGGCGGCGCACCCCGTTACGCCGCGACGCCATGTAGGCGAACTCGAAGCGCGCGAGGCGCACCCCGCGATCCGCGAGCAGCGACGCGAAGTCGTTCATCCATCCGGAGTCCATCGGTGCTCCGGCCCCGTGGGCGAGGATGAGCACCCGGGACGAGTCGGCCGGGCCGGTCCAGAGCAGTGCGGTCACCGCACCATGCTCGCAGAAGCAGCCAAATAGGTGGCGCCAGCGCACCAGATCGGCGTGCAGCGGAGGGCTAGGCTCGAAGGGTGAGAGTCGCGCGTTTCAGCACCGGGGGTGATCCGCGCTACGGCATCGTCGACGACGACGAGCTCGTCGTGCTCGCCGGTGACCCCATGTTCGCCGGATTCCAGCCGACGGGGGAGCGCGTTCCGCTCGCGGAGGCGCGTCTGCTCGCGCCCGTGATCCCGCGGTCGAAGGTGGTGTGCGTGGGGCTCAACTACGCCGAGCACCGTGCCGACATGAAGGGCGTCGACGCCCCCGAGAACCCGCTCATCTTCCTCAAGCCGAACACGGCCGTGATCGGTCCCGGCGACCCCATCCGCATCCCTCCCGTCGAGGGCCGCATCGTGCACGAGGGCGAGCTCGTCGTCGTGATCGGCAAGATCGCGAAGCAGGTCGCCGTCGAGAACTGGGCCGACTACGTGTTCGGCTACACGGTCGGCAACGACGTGTCGGCGCGCGACCAGATGTTCGCCGACGGCCAGTGGGCCCGTGCGAAGGGCTACGACACCTTCGCCCCGCTCGGGCCGTGGATCGAGACCGAGCTCGATCCGAGCGCGCTCGAGATCCGCACCTGGGTCGACGGCGAGCCGCGTCGGCAGGGCAACACGCGCGACCTGCTGCACAAGATCCCCGAGCTCATCGCCTACATCTCCGATGTGTGGACCCTGCTGCCGGGCGACGTGATCATGACGGGAACCCCGTCCGGTCTCGGCGGATTCGTGCACGGTCAGACGGTCGAGATCGAGATCGAGGGCATCGGCAAGCTCACGAACCCGGCCCTCGACCGCGACGAGCGCGTCGGGCCGTGACCGGGGCCGACCCGACCGTTCTCACCGACGCCGACATCCGCCGGGCGCGCCGCCGCGGACACGGGGTGCTCATCACCGGCCAGGTTCTGGCGGGTCTCGGCATGGGCGCCACCTTGTCGGCGGGTGCGCTGCTGATCACGCAGGTCTCCGGATCGGAGGCGTGGTCGGGCATGGCGGCCACCTCCTCGACGGTGGGCGCCGCGATCGCCTCCGTGCCGCTCGCCGCCCTGGCGACCCGGCGGGGGCGCGCGCCGGCGCTCGCGACGGGTGCGCTCGTCGCGACCGGCGGGGCGATCGTCGGCCTGATCGCGGCGATCATCGTGAGCTTCCCGCTGCTGCTGCTGGGCATCGTCATGCTGGGCGTCGGCACGGCCGTCAACCTGCAGTCGCGTTTCGCCGCGACCGACCTGTCGGAACCGGAGCGGCGCGGACGCGACCTCGCGGTCGTGGTGTGGGCCACCACCGTCGGCGCGGTGCTCGGGCCGAACCTGATCGAGCCGGCGGATGCGTTCGGCCGCTCGCTCGGGCTGCCGCCCCTCAGCGGGCCGTTCCTGTTCACGATCGCGGCCCAGGTGATCGCCTCCGTGGTGTACCTCGTGGGGCTGCGACCCGATCCGCTGCGCCTCGCCGCGCGCATCTCGCTCGAGCGCCCGAGCGCACCGGAGGCCGCACCCCGAAGAGCGGATGCGAACGGTGTCGCGACCGGCGTGATCGCCACCTCGCTCAGCCACGCGACGATGGTCGCGGTGATGGCGATGACGCCCGTGCACCTCGTGCATCACGGCGCCACCCTCGCGGTGGTTGGCTTCACCATCAGCCTGCACGTGCTGGGCATGTTCGCCCTGTCGCCCGTGTTCGGTCTGCTCGCCGACCGGCTGGGCCGGGAGGTCACGATCGCGATCGGGCAGGTGCTGCTGCTGACCGCGCTGCTCGTCGTGGCCGCCGGAGCCGAATCCGAGGTGTGGGTGACCGTCGGGCTGTTCCTGATCGGCCTCGGCTGGAGCGCATCCACCGTCGCCGGATCGACCCTCATCGCGGAGTCGGCCGACCTCGCTCACCGCACCCGCATCCAGGGCCGCGCCGACCTGCTGATGTCGGCGGCGGGCGCGGTCGGCGGCGGGTTCGCGGGGCTCGTGCTCGCGGCTCTCGGCTACGGCGGGCTCGCCCTCGTGGCCACGGCCCTCGTCGCGGGGGTGCTCGTGGCGCTCGTGGTGCGGGCGGCTCGCGCCCGCGCAGAGGTCACCGCGTGAGCGCACGCCTGGGCGTGCTCGCGCCGGGTGTCGTGGTGGCGGCGCTGGGGGCGGCGGCCGCCTGGCTGGTGCACCTGCTTCTGCCGGCCGTCCCGTGGTTGACCGCCGCGTTCGTGCTGGGCGTGGTGCTCGCCTGCATCCCGCCGCTGCGGCCGGCGCTCGATGGGCGGCTCCGCCCGGGTCTCGGCTTCTCGGCGCGCAGCCTCCTGCGGGCGGGCATCGTGCTGCTCGGGCTCGACCTCGCCCTCGCCGACATCGCCGCCCTCGGCGTGTGGGGGGTGCTCGCGATCGTCGCGCTCGTCGCGGTCGCATTCGCGGCCACCTACGGGCTCGGCCGCCTGTTCCGCCTCCCGGGCGACGAGCCGGTGCTGCTGGCCGCCGGGTTCTCCATCTGCGGCGTCTCGGCGGTCGGCGCGATGGCCGCCGCCCGTCCCGCGCCCGCTCGCGCCGGATCCGCGGCATCCGCCACGTCGGAGGTGCAGGACTCCGCGACGCCGACCGCGCTCGTCACCCTGTTCGGCACGGCCGCGATCGTCGTGCTTCCCGCGTTTCTGACGCTGACGGATGCGCTGGGCTGGCAGGTGAGCCCCGAGTTCTTCGGCGCATGGGTCGGGGCGAGCGTGCACGACGTCGGCCAGGTGGTGGCGACCGCGCAGACCGCGGGCGCGACAGCGCTCGCAGCCGCGATCGTGGTGAAGCTCACCCGTGTGCTGATGCTCGCGCCCACGGTGGCGATCGCGTCCGTCGGTACGCGGCGCCGCGCCCGCGCATCGGGCACCGCCGAGGCGAAGCTGCCGCCCATCGTGCCGCTCTTCATCGTCGGGTTCGTGCTGCTGGTGCTGCTGCGCACCTTCGCGCCCATCCCGGATGAGGTGGTCGCCGTCGCGGACCTCGTGCGGAACGCGCTGCTCGCCGCCGCGCTCGTCGCCATCGGTGCGGGCCTGCGCCTGGAGCGGCTCGTGCGCACCGGCGGCCGCGCTCTGGGGGTCGCCGCGCTCTCGTGGGCGCTCATCCTCGCGCTTGGGGCGGGCGTGGCCTGGGTCGTCACGTCCTGAGAGATCCCTGGATTTTCGGTTCCCGTCCAGCCGGGAAGGCGCAGGCTGGAGGCATGCCGGAACGTCCCCTCGATCCCACGCGCCTCCGGGATCAACCGGCCCTCACCTCGTCCCGGGGCCGCAGCTGGCTCATCCTCGGGGGCCTGCTCACGCTGATCTCCCTCGGCGTGCTCGTGCCGATGGCCGTGATGAACATGGCCCCGACCGGGATCCCGCTGACGGCGGCGATCGTCGTGGTCGCGCTGTATCTCGGCATGATCATCGTGCGCTTCGCGACCCCGCCGAGCCGCCTGCGCCTCGGGCTCCTCGCCATCGACATGCTGGCCATCGCGTTCGTTGCGGTGCTCGCCGTCGTACTGGTCGCCGACTTCGCCGTCGTGAGCTGACCCTGGCGCCGGTGCCCGCGTCGCGGGAGGATCGTCGGGTGAAGTTCCAGACGACGATGCTCCAGACCGGCAACAACACGGGCATCGAGGTGCCTCCCGAGCTTCTCGAGCAGCTCGGAGGCGGCAAGCGACCCGCGGTGAACGTGACCGTCAACGGGTTCAGCTACCCGTCGACGATCGCATCGATGGGCGGCAAGTACCTCATCCCGTTCTCGTCCGACAAGCGTGCTGCGACGGGCATCGGCGGCGGCGACCCGATCGAGGTGGAGCTGGAGCTCGACACGGCGCCGCGCGTCATCGAGCCCACCGCCGACCTCGCCGAGGCGCTCGCCGCGAACCCGGCGGCCGCCGCCGCGTGGGACCGGCTCGCACCGAGCCACCGGAAGGCGCACGTGACCGCGATCGAGGGTGCGAAGGCCCCTGAGACGCGCGCTCGTCGCGTGGTGGCGGCCGTCGAGAAGCTCGCCGCCGGCTGAGTCGGGGTCTGCGCGTCGAGAGCGCTAGCCTGGCCCCCGTGGCGCAGGATGCGAAGCAGAACCCCAACATGCACGACGTCGCCGCCCTCGCCGGCGTCAGCCACATCACCGTGTCGCGGGTGCTCAACGACTACCCGTCGATCCGGCCCGAGACGCGCGAGCGCGTGCTCGCCGCGATCGCCGAACTCGGATACCGCCGCAATCTCGCCGCACGTGCTCTCGTCACGAGCCGCACACGCGCCATCGGGGTGCTCTCACCCGAGGTGGCGCAGCACGGCCCGGCGTCGAGCGTTCTCGCGGTGGAGCGCGCGGCCCGCGACCACGGGTATCACCCCCTCGTCACCGCATCCGCCGTCGAGCACGATGCGACGGTGGCGGCCCTCGGGTTCCTCCTCGACCAGTCGGTGGAGGCGCTCGTGGTGATCGCACCGCACGACACGATCCTCGCCGCCATCCGCGACCTCGACATCCGGGTGCCGCTCGTGACGTTGCAGGCGCCGGACCGCCCGGGCGGCATCGGCGTGGATCAGGCGGCGGGCTCGCAGCTCGCCACCGAGCACCTGCTGCGGCTCGGGCACACCCGCATCCAGCACCTCGCCGGACCCGACGGCTACCTGGAGGCGAGCGCGCGTCGCGACGGGTTCCTCTCGACGATGTCGGATGCCGGGGTCGCGCCGGGTGCCGACCTCGCCGGCGACTGGAGTGCGGCATCCGGATTCGCGGCGGCGTCGGCGCTCGAGCCGGAGACGACGGCGGTCGTGGCCGCGAACGACCAGATGGCGATCGGCCTCATCGCGGCGCTCGCGGATGCGGGTCGACGGGTTCCGGATGACGTGTCGGTGATCGGGTTCGACGACGTACCCGAGGCCGCGTTCGTGCGACCCGCGCTCACGACCGTGCACCAGGATTTCGAAGTCGTGGGCCGTCGCGCGGTGGAGTCGCTGCTCGCGCAGCTCACGCCCGGCTCGGAGCCGGTGTCGCCGCAGATCGACCCGACGCTCGTGATCCGCGCCTCGACCGATCGTCCTCGGCTGGGGTAGCATTGCCGCGTTCGTTAACGTGAACATTTCGGATCAGCCACACTCGGCAAGGAGGCCGCGACGCCCATGAGCGCGGAGAACCACGACATCGCGGGCGCGTCGCTCGGCATCGAACTCGGGTCGACCCGCATCAAGGCGTGCCTCATCGCCCCCGGCGGCGAGACGATCGCCACCGGTTCGCGCTCCTGGGAGAACCAGCTCGTCGACGGCGTCTGGACGTACTCGCTGGATGCGGTGCGCGACGGGCTCCAGGCCGCCTACGCCGACCTCGTGGCCCAGCTCGGAGAGGCGCCGGCCTCGTTCGGCGCGATCGGCGTGTCCGCGATGATGCACGGCTACCTCGCCTTCGACGGGAACAGCGAGCTGCTCGTGCCGTTCCGCACCTGGCGCAACACCAGCACCGGCACCGCCGCGGCCGCCCTCTCGGATGCGTTCGGCGTCAACATCCCGCTGCGGTGGTCGATCGCCCACCTGCATCAGGCGATCCTCGACCGCGAGCCGCACGTGCCCGCCATCGCGCGGGTCACCACCCTCGCCGGGTACGTGCACCAGCTGCTCACCGGGCGCGACGTGCTCGGCGTGGGCGACGCATCCGGGATGTTCCCGATCGACCCCGCGACAGGCGACTACGACGAGCGCCTCGTCGGCGAGTACGAGAAGCTGGCGGCGGCCGGATGGGCGCAGCTGCGACTGCGGGAGCTGCTGCCGGCCGTGCTGACGGCCGGTGCCGACGCCGGGGAGCTGACCCCCGAGGGGGCCGCGCTCCTCGACCCGAGCGGGGCGCTCGGCCCCGGCATCCCGCTCTGCCCACCCGAGGGCGACGCGGGAACCGGCATGGTCGCCACCAACGCCGTGCGTCCCCGCACCGCCAACGTGAGCGCCGGCACGAGCATCTTCGCGATGGTCGTGCTCGAGCGCGCGCTCGCTCATGCGAGCCCCGAGATCGACGTCGTGACGACCCCCGACGGCAGTCCCGTCGCGATGGTGCACTGCAACAACGGCTCGAGCGAACTCGGCGCCTGGGTGGGCGTGTTCCAGGAGTTCGCCACCGCGATCGGATCGACCGCCACCTCCGACGAGGTGTTCGCGGCTGTGCTCGGCGGCGCACTCGACGCCGGCACCGACGCCGACGGCCTGCTCGCCTACAACCTGCTCTCGGGCGAGCCGATCGTCGGCACCGACGAGGGTCGCCCGCTCATCGTCCGCACCCCCGGCTCGCGGCTCAGCCTCGCGAGTTTCGCCCGGGCTCAGCTGTTCTCGGTCTTCGCGGCCCTCAGCCTGGGCATGCGCGAACTCGATGCGGAACAGGTCGAGATCGACACGGTCGTGGCGCACGGCGGGCTGTTCCGCACGGGCGGCGTCGCCCAGCGCGCCCTCGCGGCGGCGCTCGGTGCACCCGTGGCCGTCGGCGAGAGCGCGGGCGAGGGCGGTGCGTGGGGGATCGCGCTGCTCGCCGCCTACCGTCGCGACACCGCCACGGGCGCTGCTGCCGGCCGCGACCTCGGCACCTGGCTCGACGACGAGGTGTTCGCGGATGCCGTCGCCGAGCCGGTCGTGCCCACCGAGGCGGAGATCACCGACTACGCCGTGTACCTGCGCCGTTGGCAGGCGGGCCTCGCCGTCGAGCGCGCGGCCATCGCATCCATCAGCACCGACCGGGAGGTCTCGCAATGACCGAACTCGAATCCGCCATCCAGCGGGTGCGCGAAGACGTCGCGACCCTGCACGCCGAACTGGTGCGCTACGGGCTGGTCATCTGGACCGGCGGCAACATCTCCGGCCGCGTGCCGGGCGCCGACCTTTTCGTGATCAAGCCGAGCGGGGTCTCGTACGACGACCTCGCGCCCGACAACATGATCCTGTGCGACCTCGACGGCAACGTCGTGCCGGGCACGCCCGGCTCCGAGCGCAGCCCCTCGAGCGACACGGCGGCGCACGCGTACGTCTACCGGAATATGCCGGCCGTCGGGGGAGTGGTGCACACCCACTCGACGTACGCGACGGCCTGGGCGGCTCGCGGCGAGGCGATCCCGTGCGTCATCACGGGCATGGCGGATGAGTTCGGCGGCGAGATCCCGGTCGGCCCGTTCGCGATCATCGGCGACGACTCGATCGGCCGCGGCATCGTCGCGACCCTCGACGGGCACCGCTCGCGGGCGGTGCTCATGCAGAATCACGGCGTCTTCACGATCGGCAAGGACGCGAAAGACGCGGTGAAGGCCGCCGTCATGTGCGAGGACGTCGCCCGCACCATCCACATCTCGCGGCAGCTCGGAGACCCGCTGCCGATCCCGCAGGAGAGCATCGACGCGCTCTTCGACCGCTACCAGAACGTCTACGGACAAGCCCCGCAAGGAGAACTGAAGTGACCAGCATCGTCCCCGACCTGAAGAAGTACACGGTCTGGTTCCTCACCGGCAGCCAGGGGCTCTACGGCGAGGAGACGCTGCGCCAGGTGGCCGAGCAGTCGCAGCAGGTGGCGAAGGCCCTCGGCGCGTCCGCCGACGTACCCGTCACGATCGAGTGGAAGCCGGTGCTCACGGGCTCGGATGCCATCCGCCGCGCCGTTCTCGACGCGAATGCCGACGACTCGGTGATCGGCCTCATCGCCTGGATGCACACCTTCAGCCCCGCGAAGATGTGGATCTCCGGCCTCGACGCGCTGCAGAAGCCGCTGCTGCACCTGCACACCCAGGCGAACGTCGAGCTGCCGTGGGGCGAGATCGACTTCGACTTCATGAACCTCAACCAGGCCGCCCACGGCGACCGCGAGTTCGGCTACATCGAGACCCGTCTCGGCATCCCGCGCACCACGGTCGTCGGGCACGTCTCCGACCCGGCGGTCACCGACCGCATCGGCACCTGGACCCGCGCCGCCGCCGGGCGCGCCGCATCCCGGTCGATGAAGCTCGCACGATTCGGCGACAACATGCGCTACGTCGCCGTCACCGAGGGCGACAAGACGGAGGCCGAACTGCGCTTCGGCGTGCAGGTGAACACCTGGGGCGTCAACGAGCTCGCGGAGGCGGTGGATGCGGCGAGCGACGCGGACGTGTCGGCGCTCGTCGACGAGTACCTCGAGACCTACGACGTCGTGTCGGAGCTGCTGCCGGGCGGCGACCGCCACCAGTCCCTGCGGGATGGCGCGGCCATCGAGGTGGGGCTGCGGAGCTTCCTCGAGGGGGGTGGGTTCTCGGCATTCACCACCTCCTTCGAGGATCTCGGCTCCCTGAAGCAGCTTCCGGGACTCGCCGTACAGCGCCTCATGGCCGACGGCTACGGCTTCGGTGCGGAAGGCGACTGGAAGACGGCCGTGCTGGTGCGGGTCGCCGCGGTGATGGGAGCGGGCCTGCCCGGCGGTGCGAGTCTCATGGAGGACTACACGTACCACCTGGAGCCGGGCAACGAGCTCATCCTCGGCGCCCACATGCTCGAGGTCGCGCCGACGCTCAGCTCGGCGAAGGCCTCGCTGCAGGTGCACCCGCTCGGCATCGGCGGCAAGGACGACCCGGTCCGGCTCGTCTTCACGGCCGACCCGGGCCCGGCTCTCGTCGTCGCCCTCTCGGACATGCGCGACCGCTTCCGCCTCGTCGCGAACGTCGTGGAGAACGTGGCGCTGCCCGCCCCGATGCCGAAGCTGCCGGTGGGTCACGCGGTCTGGAAGCCGGCCCCCGACTTCCGCACCTCGGCGACCGCCTGGCTGACGGCCGGCGCCGCGCACCACACGGTGATGACGACCCAGGTGGGCCTGGAGGCGTTCCGCGACTTCGCGAAGATCAGCGGCGTCGAGCTGCTCGTCATCGACGAGTCGACCACGCTGCCCGCCTTCGAGCAGGAGATCCGCGCGAACGCCGCCTACTACCGCCTGGCGCAGGGGCTGTGAGCCGCTAGCCGAGGATCGACTCGATCAGCTCTTCGAGGGCGAGGCGGGTCTCGGATGCGGTGAGGCCGCGTTCGTGCCGCAGGATCTGCCAGCAGCGCACGTCGAGCACGGCGACGAGCTGTGCGAGTCGTCGTTCGCGGTCGGATGCGATGCCCGCGCCCAGCACCTCTTCGATCCATGCGACGTGCACGGCTCGGCCGTGGCCGGCGAGTTCGGCGAGCGCCGGGATGGCGACCGCCTCCTGTTCGAAGCGCGCGATGAGGTCGCCGTCGCGCTCGTAGTACGCGCAGAGGGCTGCGACCGCGGTCTCGGGCGACGCGAATGCCGCGTCGGCGCGGTCGGATGCGATGCGCTCGATCTCGCGGGCGGCCAGCGCCGCCGTCAGTTGTTCCTTTCCTCCGAAACGGCGGATGGCGGTCTGCACGGTGACTCCGGCGTCGGCGGCGACGTCGTCGAGCCGGATGAGGGCGTAGGGGGTGGTTCGGAATCGCGTGAGCATCGCGTCGAGCAGCGATTGCGCCGTGCGCTCGGCGGCATCCGCGCGTGAGCTCATCTGGTAGCGGCGCGTATTCATGTTAGTTATATTAACACGAATACAACCGAAGGAGCCCCCGTGACCACCACGTCCGAAACCCTCACCCGCATCCCCACCCGCCTCGGTGCACTGCATGTGCGCTTTCTCGGCGACGGTCCGACCGTCGTCTGCTGGCCGTCGATGTTCGTCGACGGCCACACCTTCGACCAGCTCGCCCCCGCGCTGGCGGTCGACCGCCGCGTCGTCATCGTCGACGGTCCCGGCCTCGGTCTGAGCGAGCCCCTCCAGCGAGTCAGCTCGATCGGTGAGGCGGCAGGCGCTGCCGCCGACATGCTCGCCGCCCTCGATTCCGGCGCCGTCGACTGGGTCGGCAACGCCTTCGGCGGTCACGTCGGGCTGAAGCTCGCGCGCCGGGACGGCCTACTGCGCAGCCTCGTCGCGGTGAGTTCGCCCGTCGAGCCGATCTCGCCCGCGCTCAGCCGCAAGATCCGGATGCTGCTGCCGATCGTGAAGACGTTCGGCGCCCGCGGCCCGATCCCCGGCATCGTGCGCGAGGCGATGCTCACCGAGGCATCGGCGGCCGACCCGCGCATCCGCTCGGTCGTCGACGACGCGCTCGCCCGCCCCGATCGCCGCAGCATGGCGCTCGCCATCCGCTCCTTCATTCTCGAACGGGCGGATGTCACGGCCGAGCTCGCCGACATCCGCGTGCCGAGCCTGTTCGTGGCCTCCGACGATCGCGGCGACTGGGCCCCCGAGGACGCCGCAGCCTCGGCCGCTGCCACGCCGTTCGCCCGCGCGGTCACCGTGCACGCGGCACGCACACTCGTGCCACTCGAACAGCCCGATGCGCTCCTCTCCCACCTGCGCGCATTCTGGGCCCGCCTCTGACCCTGAGAGTCCCTCGAATGCGGGCTGACGCCGGGTCCGACCGCACGGATACCTTCGAGCTCACAGGGCGGAAGGCGCGCATGGCGTTCGGAATCGAGGACACGACCGACCGCTCAAGCGTGCCGCCGGCGTATCCCGCATTCGCCACGACCGGGTTCGACGGCTTCGCGGTGATCGACGTCGAGACCACCGGCCTCTCGCCGCACGGCGACCGCGTGGTCGAGATCGCCGTCGTCCACGTCGACCCCATGGGCGCCGAGACCGCGCGCTGGGAGACCCTGCTGAACCCTGGACGCGACCTCGGCCCCCAGCGGGTGCACGGCATCCGTGCTGCCGACGTCCTCGGGGCGCCGACATTCCCCGACGTCGCGGCCGAGCTCGTCGGACTGCTCGACGGCCGCGTCCCGGTCGCCCACAACGCCGCGTTCGACTCGCGGTTCCTTTTCGCCGAGCTGGAACGATCCGGTATCGGCATCTGGAGCCGTCCCGCGTTCCTCTGCACGATGCAGCTCGCCCGGCACTTCCTCCCCGGGGCCGGGCGGTCGCTCGGCGACTGCTGCGCCGCCTACGACATCCGGCCGGACGGCGCCCACCGGGCGCTGAGCGACGCGACCGCGACCGCGAAGCTCCTCGCCGCCTACCTGGCCGATGCCCGCCGCGATCCGGGCCTCGCCGTGCCCTTCACCGCGCTCGCCGGAAGTCGCTGGCCCTCCGCCAGCCCCTCCGCCCGCACCGCCCCGCTGAAGCCGCGCCCCGCGATCTCGGCCGTGCCGACGGCATCCGTGTTCCTCGGTCGCCTCGCCGACCGCATGCCTCCCACCTCGGTCGCCGACGCCGACGCCATCGAGTACCTGGCCCTGCTCGACCGCGCCCTCATCGACCGGGTGCTGTCGGTGCACGAGGCCGCCGAGCTGCAGGCCCTCGCCGAGCGGCACGGCATCGGTCGTGCCGTCGCCGAGGGCCTGCACCGCGAGTACTTCCAGGCGCTCACGCGGGTGGCCTGGGAGGACGGCATCCTCACCGAGACCGAGATCGACGAACTCCTCGCGGTGTCGGAGCTGCTCGAGCTGCCCACCGCCTTCATCGAGCAGGCCCTCGACCCGCAGCGGGCCGCGCGCATCATGTTCGAGCCCCGCCGCTCCGACGCCCCGGCAGGCGGGTTCGCGCTCGCTGCGGGGGATGCGGTGGTGCTGACGGGGGAGATGGCGCGGCCCCGCTCCGACTGGGAGGCCGAGCTGGTCGCTGCGGGGCTCGTCGTCGGCAGCGGCGTGACGAAGCGCACCACCCTGCTGGTGGCGGCCGACCCGGACACCCTGAGCGGCAAGGCGCGCAAGGCCCGCGACTACGGCATCCCGATCGTCGGCGAAGCCGCCCTGCCCCGGCTGCTCGACGAGCTGCTCGCCTAGCGCGAGGAATTGGCCGTGCGACCCCGCACGATTCCGATGAACACCTGCGTGCGCTCGTCGTCATTGGAGCGCAACCAGGCCAGCCCGATGCCCGTGTCTGCCACACCGGTGACCGGCCTGGCGATCACGTCGCGCCGCGAATGCGCTCGCGCGACCGACTGCGGCATGAGCGCGAGGCCCACGTTCGCGGCGACCAGCTCGACCGTGTCCGCGCCCTGCCCGTCGAGGATCGTCTCATCGCCGAGCTCCCCGAGGGCGACGCTGTCGAAGGCCGCCACCGGGTGATCTTTAGGCGCCACGACGACCGGCTGTTCCCGGTACAGGGGGATCACGTGGAACTCGTCGTCGGCGTCGACATCGCGCACGAGCGCCATGTCGGCGGCACCGGATCGCAGGGCCGCGATCGCGGCATCCTGATCCAGGGGTCGGAGCTCCAGCGGTTCGCGCCGCATCCGCTCGGCCCACACGCGCGACCACTTGCCGGGGGTGACGCCCGGCACGAATGCCACGACGAAGGGCTCGCTCACGTATGGAGGCTACCCTCGGAGCATGACCGACTCCGAGTCCCGCGAGGACCGCCGCCAGCAGCCGAAGCCCCCGAAGGCGCAGTTCCTCTCGGCGCAGACGGCCGCGAAGAAGCTCGGCATCTACCTGCCGGCAGCCCCCGACGAGTTCCAGCAGGCGCAGCACTCCCGCGACGAGCTCGCCGAACTGCAGGCGAACCCTCCCGAGTGGCTCACGACGCTGCGCCGCGAGGGTCCGCACCCGCGTTCCGAGGTGTCGCACCGGCTCGGCATCACCAACTCGGGGCTTGCCCGCGCCGGAGTCTCCGACTCGATGACGACCACCGAGATCCAGGCGCTGCTCGCCGATCCACCCGCCTGGCTGCTGGCCGAGCGCCGCCGCGCCAACCCGTAGCGCCACCCCCCTCGTGCTCATTTCATGAGCACACTCTCACGTGACCTGACCCCCGAACGGGGGTAGCGTCTCCCGCGTCCGTGTCGTCCGAACAGCGGATGGCACACGTGTACAAAGGGGACCACGTGAAAGCAACACGGAAGTCGATACTGACGGCCACAGCCGTCGCGACGGGGGCGATTCTCGCCCTGGGAATCGCATCACCAGCAGTGGCGGGCGGAGGGCCGGGCCACGGCGGAGGACATGGCGGGGGCCACGGGGGCGGCAAAGGCGACGCCACATCCGAGACGCTCCGCAAGGCGGTCTCGGCCAAGTCGATCCAGTTCCACCTGGACCAGCTGCAGCGCATCGCCGATCGCAACGACGGCAACCGCGCGGCCGGCACATCCGGTCACGAGCAGTCGGCTGCGTACATCGAGAAGCTGATGAAGCTCGCCGGATACCAGACGGAGCGTCAGCCGTTCAGCTACGACAAGGTCAACATCGACCGGGCCGAGTTCGGGCAGGTGACACCCGATCCGGTGGCGTACACGCTCGAGGAGCAGTTCTACCCGATGGACTACTCGGGTGAGGGCGCCGTCGACGACGCCGTGCTCACGCCGGTCGACATCAACCTCGAAGGCGACCGCGCGTCGACCTCCGGATGCGAGGCGGAGGACTTCGCCGGCTTCACGGCGGGCAACGTGGCGCTCATCCAGCGCGGCAGCTGCGACTTCGCCGTCAAGGCGAACAACGCGGCCGCGGCAGGCGCATCCGGCGTGGTCATCTTCAACCAGGGCAACGACGTGCCGGGCGACGACCGCCTCGGCGTGCTCTTCGGCACCCTCGGAGAGCTCGGCATCGCGATCCCCGTGGTCGGTACGAGCTTCGAGATCGGGCAGACGCTGGCGAGCGCCGTCGACCCGACCGTCGACATCGTGCTGGAGACGACGACCGTCACGGTCGACACCTTCAACCTGATCGCCACGAGCAAGAAGGGCGATCCGACCAAACAGGTCGTGTCGGGTGCGCACCTGGATTCGGTGGCCGAGGGCCCCGGGATCAACGACAACGGCACCGGATCGGCGACCCTGCTCGAGGTGGCGCTGAAGCTGGCGGTCACGAACTCGAAGCCCGCCAACCAGCTGCGCTTCGCGTGGTGGTCGGGCGAGGAGGACGGGCTCCAGGGCTCGAACTACTACGTCTCGCAGTTGACGGATGAGCAGGCGGCGAACACCGCGCTCAACCTCAACTTCGACATGGTGGGCTCGGTCAACCCGGTGCGCTTCGTGTACGACGGCGACGGCGACGCGTTCGGTGAAGCGGGACCGGAGGGTTCGGCCGAGATCGAGAAGACCTTCGTCGACTACTTCGCATCGCAGGGTCTCGCGACCGCGCCGACCGCGTTCGACGGACGCAGCGACTACTTCGGGTTCATCAACGCCGGCATCCCCGCGGGCGGCCTGTTCACGGGCGCCGAGGGGATCAAGACCGAGGAGGAGGCCGCCATATTCGGCGGCACGGCGGGGGAGCCGTACGACCCCTGCTACCACCAGGCGTGCGACACGAAGGCCAACGTCGACAAGGTGGTGCTGGACGAGATGGCCGACGCCGTCGCCCACGCCGTGTACACCTTCGGGGCCGTGAAGACCTCCGGATGGGGTCACCACGACTGGGGCAAGTGGGGCGACTGGAAGAAGGACCACCGCTGGGATGGTCGCGGATTCCACGACTCCCACGGTGACCGGGACGGGAAGCGTTAGGCGCTGATCCGCTGATCCCCGCCGGTCGAGCAACGACCTTCACCCCCCAGTTGCTCGGCCGGCGGTCGGCGTGTCGGTCCCAGGAGACGTAGAGTCAACACGTGGCAGAGTGCATTCACGGTTTTCCCGAAGGTCTCTGCGACAGCTGCTACCCCCGGAAGGCTCCGGAACAGGTGCGGGTCTCGCGCACGGCGACTGCTCGTGCGGCGCGCCCGCCGGTTCGCGCATCCGGTACCCCGTCCGCTCCCGCCACGCTGAAGCTGCAGGGCCGGCGCGTGTTCCACATCACCCACGTGCAGACGCTCGAGTCGATCGCCCTCGACGGGGCGCTCCTCGCGGGAAGCACCCCGGATGTCGACATCACCTCGGCGACGGCGCGTGAGCTGCGTGCCACGGCGACCGTGCCCGATGGGCGCAGCGTGGCCGAGTTCGTTCCGTTCTTCATCGCGCAGGAGTCCACCCGGTGGCAGGAGCTGCGCGACGGTGCGCTCGGCGCCCACTGGTCGGATGCGGCACGCGTCGCGAAGCCGACCGAGTTCGTGATCCTCGCGGTGGCCGTCGACACGCTCGGCCCCGACGTGGTCTTCGCCGACGGCGACGCCGCCGGCTCGGTCACCCGGTTCGCGGAGGGCCTGGAGCCCGGCACCCTCGGCCTCCGTCGGCTGCACGCCGTCGACCCCGACTTCCGCGACGCGGAGCTGCTGGCGGGCGAGCCTGTCGCGCTCGACTCGGTGGCGATCATCACCGTGGCGAATGAGAAGGTGCGCGACACGGTGCGCGGCATCTTCGCGAACGCCGGCATCACCGCCCCGCGCATCGCCGTGTACCCGCCGGCGTTCCAGGCCACCGCCGAGGTCTGACCCCTAGAACCGCTCGGGTTCAGGCCCGCGGCGGAAACGTCGCCCCGTCACGGTCGTCGGCCGGATGCGCACCCAGCGGTACTTCAGCGTCGGCACCAGGGGCACGAGCGGCAGGGCGTCGGCCGCGTCGATGTCGACCGCGCGCTCGAGTCGCTCGGCCTCGCCCTTCACGACGACGCTGTACGCCTCGCCCTCATCCCATCCGTCGACCTCGACGGCGACCTGCGGGTTGATGGTCAGCTCCACCAGCTTCGTGCCGGGGGCGGTGCGGAAGTAGAGGGCACCCTCGTCGATCACGAAGCTGATGGGGAAGATGTCGATCTCGCCGGCGGCGGCCAGCGCGATCCGTCCGATGGGCGCGAGTTCGAGCAGTTCCCAGCACTCGCGTTCGTCGAGCACCTCGACCGGGTTCGCAGTGATCACCTCCCCATGCTGCGGCTCGGGGGCCGCGCCCGATAGGGACTTTCGGCCCGGCGACGGCGGCTTCCGCTTGGATGGGCTCATGATCGTGATCCTGGGTCTCGCGAGCGCGATCATCTACGGCGTCTCCGACTTCTTCGGCGGGCTGGGCGCGCGGCGGATCGCGCCGATCCTGGTGAGTCTCGTGAGCTTCGTGGTGGCGATCGTGCCGATCGCGATCGCCACGCCGTTGATGGGGTCGGTCTGGTCGCCCGAGGCGATCTGGCTGGGCGTGATCGCCGGCGTCGCCGGCGCGTTCGCGATCTGGGCCTTCTATTCGGCACTCGCGATCGGCCCGATGAGCGTCATCTCGCCGACGGTGGCCGCGGTCGCCGCGCTGCTGCCGGCGATCGTGGGCATCGCCCGCGGTGAACGCTTCAGCGTGATCGGCTACGTCGCGCTCGCCGCGCTCGTGGTCGCCGCGGTGCTGCTCGGGGTCACACGTGAGCAGGCAGGCGGGCGGCTCGGGGTGCGCGCCGTCGTGCTCGCCGTGCTGTCGGGGATCGGATTCGGCGGCTACAACGTGGTCATCGAGCTGACCCCGTCGGAGTCGCAGCTGGCGCCCCTGCTCGTCGACCTCGTGGTCGGCGCCGTGATCTTCGCGGGCGTCGTCGCGATCATCCGGATGCGGCAGGGCGCGGCGTTCCCGGTGCTCGCCGCCGACCGTCGCGGTCTCTGGCTCGCGGCCGCCGCGGGGTTCCTCCTGGCGGTGGCGAATGCGCTGCTGGTGTGGGGCCTGCACCTGGGCGAGCTCGCCATCATGGGCGTGCTGAGCGCCCTCTACCCGCTCGGCACGGTGCTGCTGGCGCTCACCGTCCTCCGTGAGCGCCTGAGCGCCGTGCAGGTGGTGGGGGTCGCGCTGGCCCTCACCGCATCCGTGGCGCTCGTCTTCGGCTGACCCCGCAAGCACCCGCCGGTAGGATCGAGTCGATGTCGCTCCCCTTCACAACCGCGACCGGCGCCGATGTTCGCGTGCGGTTCTGCCCCTCTCCCACAGGCACCCCCCACGTCGGGATGGTGCGCACCGCCCTCTTCAACTGGGCCTACGCCCGGCACACGGGCGGCAAGCTCGTGTTCCGCATCGAGGACACGGATGCCGCCCGCGACAGCGAGGAGAGCTACCTGCAGCTCATCGACGCGCTCAGCTGGCTCGGCATCGACTGGGATGAGGGCGTCGAGAAGGGTGGGCCCCACGGCCCCTACCGCCAGTCGCAGCGCACCGAGATCTACCTGGGGATCGTCGAGCGGCTGAAGGCGTCGGGGCATCTCTACGAGTCGTTCGTCACCCCGGAGGAGATGGAGGCGCGCAACGTGGCCGCCGGCCGCGACCCGCGTCAGGGCTACGACAACTTCGAACGGGAGCTCACCGACGAGCAGCGCGCGGCGTTCCGCGCCGAGGGCCGCACGCCGAGCCTGCGGCTGCGGGTGCCCGACACCGACCTCTCGTTCCACGACCTCATCCGCGGTGAGATCACCTTCCCGGCGGGCAGCTTCACCGACTTCGTGGTGGTGCGCCCGAACGGCGCCCCGCTGTACACCTTCGTCAACCCGGTCGACGACGCCCTCATGGGTGTCACGCACGTCTTCCGCGGGGAGGACATCCTCTCCTCGACGCCGCGTCAGATCGCGCTGTACCTCGCGCTCATCGAGATCGGGGTCACCGACTTCATCCCGCGGTACGCCCACATGCCGCTCGTCTACGGCGAGGGCGCGAAGAAGCTCAGCAAGCGCGACCCCGAGTCGAACCTGTTCCACCACCGCGACCGCGGGTTCATCCCCGAGGGCCTGCTCAACTACCTGGCGCTGCTCGGGTGGTCGATCGCCCCGGATCGCGACGTGTTCACCCAGGCGGAGTTCGTGGAGGCGTTCGACATCGCCGACGTGAACCCGAACCCGGCCCGGTTCGATCTGAAGAAGGCCGAGTCGATCAACGGCGACCACATCCGCATGCTGGCCGTCGAAGACTTCACGGCCCGGATCGTGCCGTACCTCGAAGGCTTCGTGGCCGATCCGCCGACCGAGGCGCAGCAGGCGATCCTGCGGGAGGCCGCGCCGCTCGTGCAGGAGCGGGTCACGCTGCTGGGTGAGGCCCGCCCGATGCTCGCGTTCCTCTTCACCGACGACGATCAGCTCGAGTTCGAGGCGGATGCGCTGCCGAAGGATGCCGACGAGGCGCGTCTCGTGCTCGACGCCTCCGAGGCGGCGCTCGAGCAGCTCGACGAGTTCGGCCGGGTCGAGATCGAGGAGGCGCTGCGTGCGGCGCTCCTGACGCCGGTGGAGGAGGGCGGACCGGGACTCAAGCCGCGCACCGCCTTCGGCCCGCTGCGCACCGCGATCTCGGGACGGCGCATCAGCCCGCCGCTGTTCGAGTCGATGGAGATCCTCGGCAAGAGCTCGACCCTGGCCCGCCTCGAGAGGTTCCGGCAGGCGCTGTGACGGATCGCGTCGACGTCGCGATCGTCGGCGCGGGTCCCGCGGGGCTCGCCGCCGCGTTGAGCCTCGTGCGCGCCCGCCGCAGCGTCGTCGTGCTCGATTCGGCGCGCCCGCGCAACGCGGCGACGCTCTCGGCGCACGGGTTCCTCACCCGCGACGGCATCTCGCCCCTCGAGCTGCGCCGCCTCGGCGCCGAGGAGGTCGAGGGGTACGGGGGCCGCGTCGTCCGCACCGTCGTGACGTCGGTGTCGCCCCTGGAGCGCGCGGAGGGGGCCGTGGAGTTCTCGGTGCAGGCGGAGGCGCGGGGCACCGGCGCCGCCACCGAGGTGATCGCTCGCACCGTGCTGCTCGCGACGGGCCTCACGGAGACGCTTCCCGCCCTGCCCACCTTGCGCGCCTTCTACGGCACGGCACTGCACAGCTGCGTCGACTGCGACGGCTGGGAGAAGCGTGACGCTCCGCTCGCGCTCATCGGCGAGTCGGACGACCTCGCCGAGCGGGCGGCCTACCTCTCCAACTGGTCGGACGACCTGATCGTGTTCACGAACGGCGTGGGGCGCATCTCGGATGCCGAGGAGGCCGAGCTGCGCGCCCGCGGCATCCGCGTGGAGCGTCGTGTGATCGCCGACATCGCCGGCACGGGCAGGGAGGGCATGACGGGCGTCGTGCTGGCCGACGGCGAGACGATCGCGCGCGCGGCGGGGTTCGTGCGGCCCGGTTGGGTGCCGGCGCTCGCATTCCTCGACCTCGAGCTGGCTCGCACCCCCGACGGCTACGTCGAGACGGATGCCGGGGGCCGCACGAGCGTCGGCGGCGTGTATGCCGCGGGCGACATCGTCGACGGGCCGCAGCAGCTGCTGGTCGCGGCGGGCGACGGCGCGCGCGTCGCGGGCGCGGTGCTGCGCGATCTGCTCGCCTGACGTCGCCGTCGTTCGAACCACGGCCGCGGGTACGGTAGAGTACATAGTCGGTTCGGATTCGTCTGAACCTGCTGGTCCGGCTCCGGCCGGACCCCATGGGGTATGGTGTAATTGGCAACACGGAGGTTTCTGGTACCTTTGTTCTTGGTTCGAGTCCAGGTACCCCAGCGATAGAAAACCCCCGCTCAGGCGGGGGTTTTCGCGTTTCCGGAAGGCGGATGCGGCGATGGGCTCCCTCGAATCGCCGTGCCGTGTCTGCGGTTCGCTCAGCGGCATCCGCACCGCCTCCGGCTGGGAGTGCGCGGTCTGCGGTTGGCGGGTCGGAGAGTACATCGACCCCGAGCTGCCGCTGCCCCGCGTCGACATCGTGTACTACCTGCGGCGGGGCGACAGCGTGAAGATCGGCACGACCTTCCACCCGCGTCACCGCTTCGGTGCGATCCCGCACGATGAGGTGCTCGCCTTCGAGCTGGGCGCTCGCGCCCTCGAGCAGCAACGGCATGCCGAGTTCGCCGACGACCGCCTCGGAACCTCCGAATGGTTCGAGCTGACGCCCCGGCTGCGCGCGCACATCGCCGCGCTCGCGGCCGGCCGCGATCCGTGGCAGGTGCACGCGCGGTGGCTCGCGGAGGCGCTCGCCGGGCGCTGACGCCCACCCCCGAACGGGGGTGGACCCGCCGGGGTGAAGCCCGGGGTGAAAACCGGATTCCGCATCCGCCCCATGGATAGCGTCGAGCCGACTGAGGGGTGGGCTCCGCATGCCGCCCCGGTTTTTCGGCAGTGCAACGGGGGAGTTCGCAATGAGCAAGGGCGTCAGAACGAGAACGCGTTGGGGACGCGGGATGGGGCTCGGAGGCGCGGTGCTCACCTTCGCGCTGGTCGTGTTCGGCGCGGCCGCGCCGGCCGTGGCGGCCGACCTCAACATCTCGATCTCGCCCAGCGCGACGACCGTCAAGAGCAACGTGCCGGTGACGTACACGCTCACCTACTCGTGCAGCAATGCGGTGGGCACCTGTACGAACTCGGTGGTCACCATCCCGACGAACACGGTGACGGGCAATGCCGCGAACACCGACTTCGGCCTGTGGGTCGCGGCAGGCACCTGCCCCGCGGTCAACCGCACCGTCGCAGGACAGGTCTCGTTCAACTTCGGCACCCTCACCACCGGAACGGCGACGTGCCAGTTCCGGGTGACCGCACCCGAGTACACGACCCTCAACAACGCCACCGCCACCATCACGCCGACCCTGTCGAGCTCGAACTCCGTCTCGGCCACCGCGGCACCCGCCACGCTCACGCTGACCGCGGGTCACAACAACAGCATCGGCAACTCGACCCCGGCCCGCGCCATCGCGGGCAACCCCTTCGACTACTCGATCGCGTTCGTCTGCGGTGAGAACCGCGCCTACTCGGGCGACATCGGCATCTCGGGGGTCGTGCTCACGGCGACCCTGCCCGCGAACTTCGAGTACCAGTCGGCCCGCCTCAGCGCCAGCCTGCCGGGCACGGTCTCGTACAACCCGACGACCCGCGTGATCACCTACTCCGACCCGACCGGTAAGTCGTGCGGCAACCCGCCGCTGAACGTCTCGAACACCTTCTCGGTGATCGTCACCGGTCGCGCCTCGACCGCCGGCGCTCCGAACCCCGTCGGCAGCCAGGTGTGC
>Ga0160436_1000224_pt1 | contig 27527 bp, 32 predicted proteins | sample HID1973M_E0MG_FD_108264 | JGI IMG/M metagenome (GOLD analysis project Ga0160436, IMG submission 108264) | Enriched mosquito-associated microbial communities from UW Madison campus, WI, USA - HID1973M_E0 MG | ecosystem: Host-associated > Arthropoda: Insects > Digestive system > Unclassified ...
ACCCAGCCATACAGGGTGTGCTTAGGGATCCCGATCCGCCCGGCCACCTCCACCACCGTGAAGCCGCGCTCGAGCACCTGCTTCACCGCCTCGCTGCGGAACTCCTCCGTGTACTGCCTGCTGTTACTCATAGATACCTCGGTCATTGCCATGAAGTATGGCCCCTAGGTGTCTACAAAAACCTGGCCGGTCCACCTGCGCGTTGGAACAAGGCGCACGTGGAGGAGTGGCTTTTAGCCAAAATAGTGGCCGAGGTGGCGACTCATCCAAGAAGGACGCCAAAAGCCAACAGAAGCTCGGGACAACGAATACATATGTCACTCCTGGCCCAAATGGGACTCAACAGATGAGTCGTGAGTTTGAGCTATCGGAGCCCTCCACAAAGGGCGGCTACGTTGTTCAAGAAATGACAATTCAACAGAAGATCACGAAGCCCCAAAGGTACGAAAGGTCTGATACATACTATGAGGCGTTTGAGGTGCCCGCTGGCGGTGCAGGGCCGTTTCCCGCTAAGGATTCTTTCTGCGCGAATCCGCCAGCGGGAAGTTCGGGCACCATTCGGTGGAGCGGAACTGCTCGTTTCTACGAGGGAATCAAGCTTCCAGCTACTTTCGCGCAGGGAAATGTTCCATATGCGGGATCCCTACCGTCGACCTATATTGCCCCTAACTTGGATATGACAAATGCAACGAATCCAGTCCACGTCGAATTTCAGACATCCTGGCCTTGAGAGGTGCCTATGGGCCTCAAGTGCATTGCAGTAATCAGCATCTACATGTTGCTATCGGGCTGCGCCAATGCGGCGCCAAAGCGCGCGGAAGTGATGGGGTACAGCGAGATCAGGCGGATCTACCTGCAGGTCATCAGGTCGGAGCCAGATCAGGCACGGCGCGACATGGCAGCTGCAGAAGTAGAGCATGTGTCGCCATCCCTGTTCTCAACTGACGAGGCAGTTGTGATTCATGCCGCGGATATACTTCGAATGGCCGGTTGCGAGTCCAGGTCGGCGCTACCACGTCTGAAGCAGGCGCTCGCAAGATTTCCGGGTCCGAGCAGCGCTGATAAACAGGTTCTTGGAGTTGTGGGGCCTTCGTATGGACCATGGGGAGCCATAGACAACGCAATCGCCGTTATCGAAAGCGACGGGCGTTGCGGAAATTAGTGACCCGTCCCCGGAGAGCCGGGCCAGCGTAAAGTAGAGACTTCGTCGCGCATGGGCCCCGTGGAAGACGAGGAATCAGGCGATGAAGAAGTCCCGTTTTACCGAGGAGCAGATCGCGTACGCGCTCAAACAGGTGGAGCTGGGGATGGCGGTTGGCGAGGTGTGTCGCAAGATGGGCATCGCGGAGGCGACGTTCCATCTCTGGCGCAAGAAGTACGGGCTGGGATCCCTGCACAATCGAGGTCAGCGCTTCCTTTGCCACGGGGAGATTCGAGCCCGAGTACAGCATCGACAGGTACTCGCGACGGGCGTTGTGATCAGGAACAAATGTAATGACCCAGTGATCTCCTCCTCAGGTGTTATCTTGGAAAAGGAGCACAGATGAGCGTGGTCGTGGAAGAAGAAATCAAGCGCTGGACGGCCCGTCGCAAGTCAGCCCTGGTCTGCGAGATTATCCACGACAAGACCACGGTGTCGGAGGCCAGCCGGCAGTTCGATCTAGTTGCCTCGGCTCCGCGCGGATCTATAGGCCTTGTCATGAAATTCATCTGCCGACTGATTTTGATCGCTCTCTCAGTTGAGCTTCTTGCCGCTACGCCTTTGATGGCTGGAAACAACAGCTCGAACCTCGAGCGCGCGCTATCTGCCGCGACCGGCGTGGCCCGCTCTTGCAGGCTTGACGTGGATCTTGCGGAGGTTTCCATCGCTATCTTGGGTAGCGATTACAGGATCCGGTTCCAGCAGCCCCACGTTCGTGGCGGTGGAGCGATAGTGGTGGTCGAGAGATTGACCTCTGCGGTCAAAAGCTTCGAGTGCCTTCAGTAGCTGGGTTTGGTCGGTTGTGAGTCATCCATCCCGGCCATGAAGTTATTGAGTCACCCGGGTTTAATGGATATCTCCAGGCCGCACTGTGGATCGTGTCTAGCATCGACTCGCGCACGCGCACCCTTTGGACCGCTTCGACTATCAGTCCGGCGCCAATGTCGCGAGGAGTCGATGCAGCTTGTTTATTGACAGTGCCCTTGCGCGTGTCGAAGTCTAAGTCTGCGATCCCGGGGCAACAGGTCTCGACCTGGCGCCTCCCGCCATCTTCCGAGGGCACCCATGAACAAGACAGACAGCGCAGGGTCGGACGGCAAGGGCTACTACACCTTCCGGATCAAGAGGCGCGAGGCGCACCTCACCGGGCTGGTTCTCCTGCTCTGGTGCCTGTGGAGCCAGGCCGGGGAACTGAAGGCCCTTTTTGGCAGTCTCATCGATTCGCTGGGTTGATCCCGGCGGGCGCTGGCCTGCGCCGCGCTCCATCGCAGGCCGGTCAATCGGCGATAAGCCCATGGCCCTGTCCGGTGGCCACTCGCCCACAAGGCAAGGCAGCGTGCAGGTGGGATCTCGCTGGCTGCACGCTGCGCGGAACGCGACATAATCGTGCCGATGAGCCCCTCTTCTCGCCGACAGGCCGCGCCGCCGCGGTGGCGCCATATCCTGCTGTGCAGCCTGGCCCTGGTGGCCGGGGCGGTGGCGGCCGGCCTGCTGTGGCCGGGGCCGAAGAAGCTGCCGCCGCCCGTGGTGCTTGTCGAGCCGCCGCCGCCCTTCATCTCCGATCGCGCCTTCGAGCAGCGCAACGACCTGCCCGTGCTGCGGGAAGTGCTCGCCAGGGACTGTGCGCGGCCCGCCTACGTCGTGTTGTCCTCGGCGCCCGATCGCCAGCCGGGCTCGCGCAGCCTGCGCGAAACCCAGGTGTTTCCGCAGGGGCTGGAATGCCCAGGCGTCAGGATGGTGGATGAGGCCACGCTGCAATCGGTGTTGAAGCGCCCCTATCACGGCGAGCAGGATGCCCTCCGCGTCGGCGGCTGGGGCAGCTTCTATCAGGCGTATCCGGGCGCCGATGGCAGGCTGGCGCTCAGCTTGCCCGTCTATACGTCGCCGACGACGGCGGTGGTGCAGGTCGGCCGCGCGTGCGGCCCGCTGTGCGGCGCCGGCTTCGCGGTCAGGCTGGTCAAGGTCAAGGGGCAGTGGAAGCAGGTGGGGACGCAGCCGACCTGGATCTCCTAGTCGGGATACGGGCGCGGCCGTTATAGGAGTGGAAGGGGTCGCGATGTTGGCCGCTCCATTACCCGCTGAGCTTGCAGCCGGATGGAGGATTTACCGGCTCTAACGTATGGCGCAAGGGCGTCAGTCGCAGCCTCTCAAAAACTACGATGCGGTTCTGGGTCTTCTCAAACAGTCCGGTGGACAGCCAAAGCAGACAGGTGCATCTGGTACGCGCGCAACCCGGTACCCCATGCCGAGAGAGGCGAAAAGCGGCAGAGGCGCTATTCGATAGGGCTACTGATGGGGCCGGAGTTGCAGTGGCCAACGGGGTCGACTCTGTAGGGTGGGCGATGGAACGACAGTCCACATGCGTAGTCGAGTTGAGAAGGATGGGACCAGGACAACTTCTGTGAGATTTCGCCGAGAGAAAGAGACTACAAAGGTTCGATACAAGGAGGGCCAATGAGCGCGTCATCGTTGTTGGATTCGCTTTGCGCCAGTCGAAGTCCGTCGAAGATCATGCTGCTGCCGTGGTCCATGACGATTGTTGACTGCTATTTTCTGGCCACGGCGTTCGCGTCCTGCTGTGCGGGTCATGACGTATGGAGGCTGGATAACTACGAAAATGAGCTTCTGTCGTCACATCTCCAGTTCCCAGGTGTTTACGACATCTATGGTGTCGATAGGGATGGGGGTGATATTGATCAGGCGTTGGTCGTCAGCGGGCGAGAGGAGTTTTGCTTCTGGGACCAGGACGAACGCTTTGTGGCCATTGCTGGAAGTCGGCAGTTTCTCGCTATCGCTTGTCCGTATCCAGAAGAGATAGCGCGCCAGCGCTTTATCGAAACGTCCTGGAACCTCAATGGGATGTCTGACGATGAGCTGGCTAATTTCTACGATCGCTTGAAGAGCCTGTAAGCGAACTATCGCGGCGGCTTTCCTCAACTCGCCCGTTTCCGCCGTTCAGCGTGTCGCGCCCCGTGTGTTCGACCGCCCGACGAGCCTGACGCGCAACGCGGCGATGTATGACCACCAGATGCCCTTGGTAGCGGCCTATGCGGCCTCGAAATATCTACGTTCTCGGCCGCTCGGGGATGGGGTAATGTGCTGAGAGGCGGTCCGCGGATCCTGAAAGAGATGGCGGAGGTGGTGCAGGCTGATAGGCAATATCAGGAAGCCATCAACGGGAATGGCGACGGAAGATGATCATGTTCAAATATTGGCTGTATGGAATATTGTTCGGAGTTGGTTCTCTGCTATTCCTCTTCACCAACGTGTTGCAGCCCGGCGAGTTCCTGTTTACCTCCGCCTTCTGGATTGCGGCGGGCGCAAATGTGCTTGGCTTCTTCGTCAGCTTCTGCTGCTTCAGACGGATATTCGTCGAGACGAGGCGCAGAAAACCTGGATGAAGACGATCAACACCTTGTAGCGCTGGGCGGTAGCGGCCGAGTAGAGGCCGATCACCTTCCGCCTGGCTACATGTTTCGGCCTGGGTCATGCTGCCCTCAACTGCATTCCGCCAAGCTCACCCGTAAAGCACATACCCCTTGTTGATCTCCCCCACCTTGCGGCTCAGCGAATAGACCCCGCCACCCTCGCGGGTCTTCGAGGCATCGGTATTGCCCTCGATCGTGTCCAGCATCGGCCCGCGCACGCCCACCACGAAGCCGGTGTGGCCGAGCCCGCCGCCCCAGTCGATCACGAACACCATGCCCGGCTTGATCAGGCTCGGGTCTGCCTTCGCCGCGCTCGCGCTGAGGCGTGGCATGCCGTTCTGGCCGGCAAGCTCCCATTGCCTAAGCACGCCGCCGGTCTTTCCGCAGGGGTTCTTTCCAGCACCCGTCGCGTCGGTGGCCTGCTGGATGCACCAGTAGACGAACGCCGCGCACCACGCATTGCCCCCGGATAGCCCGACGGAGCGGAGGTACTTCTCCACCTCCGGCCCGCGGTTCGAGTTGCGCGGGCGCTCCCGCACGCCGATCTGCGAGCGGGCCACGGCGATGGCGGTCTTCATGAGCGGGGTGGCGACCTTGCGGTCAGCCTCCGGCGTGACATTGAACAGCGATCCCCACGTCAGCGGGCCGATCTTGCCGTCCGTCACCAGGTTGCGGCCGAAGAGGTCGACGTTGCGGGTCTGGAACAGCTTGATGTTGGCCGCAAGGTCGGCATCGTAGTCGCCCTTGGCGGGCACGCTGTACTGGAGCTCGCGCAGGCGGGACCTGACTGCGGACATCACGGCCGTGTCCTTTTCGCCAAGCTTGATGATGCGTCCTGGGTAGTCCATGGCCCCTCCTGCTCCTGGGGAAGTGCGACCGTCATGCTTCAAGAGAACGTGGAGGGATCCACGCCCCGGCCAGATGACACCATCGAGGGGCTGGCCACGGGCACGAATCCCAAAGTCTCGCCTGGCCAGGAGCCGCAGGCACCCTCGCCAGGCCCTGATCCGGCCGGTGTCGCCCTTCGGGCATAATGCCCAGCAGTGCTGACGATGCGGACAGGGGCGCATCGAGATGTTCATTGCTGTTCTCTTCTGGCAGGCGCTGATCTTCATTTCGATCGCGCTGGCGGGCCGGCGTCGTGGGGGGGTGATCGCGTTCTGGGTGGTCTGGACCTTGTTCCAGGTCTTCGCGCTGTGGCTGAGCGTGATCCAGTTCGGCACGATCCTGCTGGCGGCCTCGCTGTTTGGCGCGAAGTCGGCGCCGCGCGGCGACGCCGGGCTGCCGGGCCCGCCACAACGGCGGATCGCTCCGGAGCAGGCGGCGGCGTTCAAGCAGGCGCTGGCGCAGTGGAGCGCCGAGGTGAAGCTGGCCCTGTCCTCGCGCGGATGGATCCCCGGCAGCGCGCTCGCACCGCTGGCGGCGGCGTTCCCCGCGCCGGATCCGCAGGGCCATGCCTGGAAGGCACTCACCGGCGACGAGTCGCCGCAGGCCACCCTGCAGCAGCTCGCGGGCGCCGCCAATCACGCCCACCTGGCCAGGCAGCGGATCGAATGCAAGCCCTTCTTCGACAGCGTGGAAAGCCACCCGCTCACCGATGAGCAGATCCAGGCCTGCATCTGCATGGACGATGCGGTGATGGTCGTGGCGGCGGCCGGTTCGGGCAAGACCTCCACCCTGGTCGCCAAGACCGGCTACGTGCTGCGGCAGCAGCTGGCCACCCCCGGTCAGGTGCTGCTGCTGGCCTTCAACCGCGCCACCGCCGATGAGCTGGGCGAGCGCATCGCCGCGCGCCTGGGCGACGTGCCGGCAGTGGACCAGGTGCGCTCCAGCACCTTCCATGCATTCGGCATCGAGGTCATCGGCGCGGCGACGGGCAAGCGGCCCGCACTGGCGCCGTGGCTGGACCCGGCCAACCCGGGGGCGGATGTCCGCGAGGTAGGCCGGATCATCGAGGCGCTGTGCCGCCAGGATCCGCGCTTCCGGCGCGACTGGGACCTGCTGCGCACGGTATACGGGCGCGACGTCGGCAAGTTCGGCCAGCGCCAGGAGCCGGATGCGTATGCCGGGGGGCGGCGCGGCTTCCTGACGGCGAAGGGCGATGTGGTCAAGAGCCGGGAAGAGCGGGTGATCGCCGACTGGCTGTTCTACAGCGGGGTTGCGTATGCCTACGAGGCGGCCTACGAACACGAGACCGCGAACGCGACCCACCGCCAGTACTTCCCCGATTTCCACTACCCCGATGCGAAGCTGTACCACGAGCACTTCGCGCTGGACGCACGCGGCCAGCCGCCGAAGGACTTCAAGGACTATCTCGCCGGCGTGGCATGGAAGCGCCAGCTGCATGCGCGCATGGGCACGGCGCTGGTCGAAACCACTTCGCACAGCCTGAAGACCGGTGATTGGCTGGAAACGCTGGAGGCGGCACTGGTGGCGCGTGGGGTGCGGCCGGTGTTCGATCCGGACCGCCAGGCGCCCGGCCTGCCGCCGGTGCCGCAGGAGGAACTGGCGCGCTCGTTCCGGGTGTTCCAGCAGCACGCCAAGAACAACCGGCTGGATCATGCGCAGTTGCTGCAGGCGCTGGCGGCGCAGTCCGAGGATGGCTTCGGTGCGCGCCTGCGCCTGTACCTGTCGCTGTACGAGCGCATCGCCGCCGAGTGGGAGCGGCGGCTGCAGGCCGGTGGCTTAATCGATTTCGAGGACATGCTGGTCCAGGCCGCCGGGCATGTGGAATCGGGGGCGTATGCGAGCCCGTACACGGTCATCCTGGCCGATGAGTTCCAGGACAGCTCGCGTGCGCGGGTGCGGCTGTTGAAGGCGCTGGCGGCCAATCCGGGCGTGCGTACCCACCTGTGCGTGGTGGGCGACGACTGGCAGGGCATCAATCGCTTCGCCGGTGCGGACATCGCGGTCATGACCGGCTTCGCGCAGGTTTTCGAACACGCCACGCGACTGACGCTGGGCACCACGTTCCGCTGTCCGCGGGAGATCTGCGAGGTCTCCAGCCGCTTCATCCAGCAGAACCCGGCGCAGATCCGCAAGCAGGTCGGCACGACCAATCCGCTTGCGAAGCAGCCGCTGCGGGTGTTCGGCTTCCAGGCGCGCGAGGCGATGGCGCTGCACGTGGAGCAGGCGCTGGCCGACATGCATCGCTACGTGGGGCAGGGCAAGCTCAAGCCGATGAGTGGCTCCCGCGTCACGGTGATGCTGCTGGGGCGCTATCGCGATGATCTGCCGGCCAGCCTGCGGACGTGGCAGCAGCGCTTCGGCGACCGGTTGCAGGTCGAGTTCCGCACCGTGCACGGTGCGAAGGGGCTGGAGGCGGAATATGTGTTCGTGCTCAACGTGGTGCAGGGCACGCGCGGCTTTCCCAGCCAGATCCAGGATGATCCGGCGCTGCAGCTGGCGATGCCGGCGCCCGATCCGTTCCCCTATGCCGAGGAGCGCCGCCTGTTCTACGTGGCGCTGACCCGCGCCCGTCGCCAGGCGCGCGTGTATACCCTGCTGGCGCAGCCCTCGCAGTTCGTGGTCGAGCTGGCGAAGGCGGGGCTGGTGCGGATCGAGGCGGTCGACGGCGAGGCGCTGGAAGCCTGTCCGCAGTGTGGCTCCGGCGTGGTGCAGGCCAGGAGCGGTGCGTACGGGGAGTTCCGGGGGTGCAGCCGGTTTCCGGCGTGCGATTACACGGAGAAGGTGGCGCGCGAAGGGGCTGCTCCGTCGAAGGCCACGGGCCGCAGCCAGCGCATCGAGGTGCCGGTCGAGGCGGGCGACGCCTGCCCGGTGTGCCGCCGCGGCGTGATCGAACAGAAGAACGGGGCAAATGGCCCGTTCCTGGGTTGCACGCGCTTTCGCGAAGGTTGCCGGGCGACGGCGAGCCTGCGGCGGCGTGGGGGCTGAGGGGGAGCGTGCGCGCTCAGACTGCGGCTCAATCGCCTTCGTACTGCGCGCCCGCACACCGCTGCTCCCGCCGCCTGCGCTCGGCCTCGGTGCAGGGCTTGACCAGTGCGCCGGTCATGGAGAGCAGCATGCGCGCGGTCTTCGAGCGGAACGCCCAGGCCTGCTGCATCTCGCCGCCATCGGGCGTCCACTGCGGGTTGAAACGCGTGGGCTGGAAGTCCACGGGATTGCGGGTGTCACCGATCCGGTGCGGCGTGCGGTCGATCTGCGCGCGATAGGTGTCGGGCAGGCTCAGGTCCAGGCGGGTGCTTGCCGTGGTCGTTTCAGGCGCCGAGGCATGGGAGGTTGCGGCGGGCAGGTGACTTTTCACCAACGGCGTCGCCGCGTCACGGACGATGACCGATTGCGTGGGAGGGGCAGTGGCGGGTGAAGCCACGTGGCGCATGGGGATCGTGCGCGGAACGAACGCCACGGCAATACCGTGCTCGACCGCGGTCAAGGCCACGGGCGAACGGACACCGTGCAGCAGCACATAGCCCAGCGGCACATGCAGCAGTATGACGAGCAACGCTGCGAGGAGATGCTCCGCTCGGGACGATCTGCGCATCAGCTTCCTTGTCTGCGGGTGGCGCCTTCTTTCAGGCGGCGTCGGCAGGCTATTGCGCGGCGACGGGAGGGGTCAATCGCGAAACGGCCGCCTGGGTGATACGCGTGCGGCACCGGCCCCCTTGGGAACCGCCCCGACCTGCGCCACAATCCGCCCAGGCCCACCCTGCCGGCCTGGCCGATCACCCACCCAATGCGAGGCTGCCATGGAAGGATCCAGCAAATCGCTTTCCCCGCTCACCGGGCTGTACTTCCTCGGCGCGGCGGTATTCGTCTACCTCGGCGTGACCTACGGCGCGGGCTGGTTCGCCCCTGCGCTGGCCTGCCTGCTGGCGGCGGGATGGAAGGGTGGTCGCGGGGTGAGGATCCTCGCCGCGGTCGGCCTGGTGCTGGTGCTGCTGGCGAGCGGTTACGCCGTCGGCAAGTGGCTGGCGCTGCGCGACAGTGGCGCCGCGCCGGCGGGCGGCGCCTCGCTGTCCACGATCACCGCGGTCCACCTGTAAGCGCCAGGCCGGTGGCCAGCAGGTAGACCACATGGGCCACGACGGCCAGTGCAGCGGCGAGCAGGCCGGCGCGCAGCGCGACGCCGGCGCCACGGGCCACGCGCAGCTGCCCGCCGGCGAGCAGCGCCATCGACGCCACCCACAAGGCATAGCCCCAGCCGTATGCGGTCACCGGTGAGCGCGAGGCGATCTCGTGCACGCGCACGTAGCCATGGAACGGCACGGTCAGCGCAAGCAGCAGGGCGGTGCAGGCGAACCACGCCGCGCGGCGCGGACGCGTACCGGCGGTGAGTACGGCCAACGCGAACGCGGGGTTGGCGTACCAGCCGAAGTTCAGCTCGAGCGCGCCCGCCCAACCGGATATCAGCAGGCCGAGCGGCCACTGCGGCTCGAAGTTGTCATTGACGTACAGGGCCGGGAAGAAGAAGCAGGCCAGGTAGACGGCGATGGCCAGCGGCACGTGGTACAGGCGCTTGCGAGTGTCGGGCGAGGTGGTGGTGTCCATGTCGGGCTTCCTTGCGAGGGGGGGGAGCGGAGGGCCTGCTACAGGCAGACGCCCCCGCGGCCGATCTGCCAGGACTGCAGCCGGGCCTGCGGGTCCCACTTGAGCGTGATCATCTCGCGCTCGGCGCGCGAGGTGCAGCCGGCGAGGAGGAATCCCAGGAGGGTGGCCAACAGGGCCCAGCGGGTGCAGGCGAAGTTCGACTTGAAGTGATGGAGGGCCACGGCGTGCGGTGCGCAGGATGGGGCGCTATGGCAGGAGAACGCGGGTCGCGACCAGCGCGATCAGCAGCAGGAGCAATACCCGCTGGAACGCGCGCGCATGCAACAGGGCGCGGTTGTGCCAGCGTCTGCGCTCCCCTTCGTGCAGGAGTGCGCGATAGGCGGCCAGCGCTTCCACCGGCCATCTCACGGAGAGGAATGACCAGCCCGTGTCCTTCACTGTCGTGTTGGCGTCGGCAAGGCGGACCTGCACGATGAAGAAGTAGAGCAGCCAGAACAACGCGACCGAAGCGAACAACAGGCCGGAGAGCACGCCGATGGCGCTCGACACGAGGTGGGAAGCGATGGCTGCACCCATCGCCATCATCCCGCCTGTGATGCCTGGACCTCGAACGCGCGCAGCCGGCTGATCTCGAACAGGAGCAGGCCCAGCACGCCGACCTGCCCGAACAAGCCCAGCGTCACGGTGACGAGGTAGAGCAGCATGGAGCCTTGGGAGAGGCCGAACGTCGTCGAATGCATCACCGACACCGCCAGCCAGCGAACCACCACCAGCACCGCCCCCGCGTACATAAGTACCTGCCCGGCCATGCGCAGGAACGCCAGCCCGCCCTGCGTCGGCGGCACGGCCAGCGTGCTGGGGCGCCGCAGGACCAGGTAGATGCGATAAAGGCCGATCGCAAGCAGCAGCAGCGGGGCCAGGGCCGGGAGCAGGCTCAGGGCGTTGGCGCCGCTGATCCGGATGAGCCAGATGGACGTGGCCATGCCCACCGGCAACACCGCACCCAGCACGACGATGCAATAAGCCACGCGCGTGGCCAGCGAAACGTTCCTGCTCATGGATTCCCTTCCCCGGTCGATGGCCGCCACCCCTCTCCGGGAGGGCGGGCGGGCATGCCCGCGCAGCGCCTTTATCGCGCGTGGGCCGGCCCGGCACAAGGGGCGCGCGCCGCTGCACGCGAACGCGGCGAGGCGATCCTGCCGGTCCGGTAGTCGCCTGGGCAGGCCTGCCAGCAGGTGCAGGTCCTGCTCGTAGACGAGGGCCTCGCTGATTGCCCGGTCTTCATTCTGGCCATCGCGCCGAGGGGCGCGACATGCAGGGGGTGCCTTGCGCGCTCGGTCGGGCGCGCGTCACGACGCCGGATCGAACATGAAAACGCGCAGTTCCTGCTCGCAGCGGCAGGACCTGGCGATGCGCGCGGCCCAGGTGATGGCGTCTGCGCGCGTGGGCAGTTCCAGCACGCAGAAGCCCCCATCAAGGCGGGGGCCTTCCGGATAGCCGCCTTCGCTGACGCGGCCGTCGGCGGCCACGCGTACCGGCGGCACGCCCTCGTCGATACCGCCGCCGAACACATAGACGCCGGCGCGCTTGGCGTCCTCGATCACCGCGTGCGAATCGCGGCCGGCAGCGAGGAACTCCTGCTCGGAGAGCACCATCGCCGCGCTGGGAAAGGAGATGAGGTATTTCATTCGGGACGCCTCGCGGATGTGCCGGCGGCTGCCGGGCCCGTGGGGACGACGGATCCGCGGCCGGAAATTCGACACTGGCACGCACGCAGGCCGCCCCCGGCGGCCTTCATTCAGCTGTCCCCGGCACGGGCCCGGCGGGTGCCACGCGCTGCCGCCAGCGGACCGTGCGCCAGGCCAGCAGGCCGCCGAACACGGCGAGCATCGCCGCATAGGCCGGCCACAGGTAGAACCACCACAGCCAACCCAGCCGCGGGTCGGCCTGCTTGAAACCCAGCGGCGGTTCGACCGACACGGTGACGGTTTGGCCCAGCAGGGCGGGGTCCACCGCCAGCACGGTCACTTCCAGCGCCGAGCGGCCGGCCGGCAGGTTGATGCGCGAAGGCAGGCGCCGCGCGGTCGCGCCCGCGCGCAGCGGGGTGAGCATGCGCCACAGCAGCTGGCGGTTCCAGCTGCTGCGCGGCAGCGCTTCCTGCAGTTCGGTGGCCGCCGCATGGGCGATGCGCAGCCGCACCCGGCCCGCGCTGACGACCTCCTCGCCGCGGAGGCGCCGGGCGAAGGCCAACGACAGCCTCGGGTGTTCCGGCAGCAGGCGATACAGCGTCAGCGAGGTGCCGGCACCGACGACCAGCGGCAGCCGCGCCGTCGCCGTCGTGCTGGCGACCGAGTGCGCGGCCTTGCCCAGGGCGAGCAGCACGACGGCGGCGGCGAGCAGCCACCAGCCGATCCGCAGCGCTGGCGGCATCCGGTATCCGGGCACGGCGATCCGATGGGCCACACGGGTGGCCGGTGAAGCTTCCCTGCTCATGGCGTGATCCCCTCGACGGTGGCGGGTGGCGCGTGTCCCCCGCGCGCCGCCTTTTATCGCGCCACGCCGGGCTGCGCGCAAGCACCGGGGGCGCGGTTGGCAGTCCGGCGCCCTGAATACGCCGCGGGGGCTCAGCGTCGCGCGTGCAGCGCGTGGATCCGCGCGCGCAGGGCCGGCACGTCGTTGGCGGCGTCGTCGAAATGCAGCGTCGCCATGCCCAGTGCGGCGGCGGCGCGCAGGTTGCCGGCGGTGTTGTCGATGAACAATGCCTGCTGCGCCGCGACGCCGGCGCGGGCCAGGGCGTGTTCGAAGATCGCCGGGCCGGCCTTGCCACTACCGACTTCGGCGGAAACGACGATGGGGTCGAAGCGCGCCGCCAGTGAATGCAGCGCGGACAACGTCGCCATGCGGTCGGCCTTGTTGTCGGTGATGAGGCCGACGAGGTGCTCGCGCCGCAGTTCGGCGGCCAGTGCCAGCATCGGTGCGTTCATCGGCGTGTCGCGGAAGGCACGCTCGAGCAGGTCGAAGGGCAAGGCGGTGCCGAGGCGCGCGCAGAACGCCGGCCAGATGTCGGCATGCGTGGTGCGGCCGTAAAGCAGGTCGTCGTTGAACACGCCGATCGCCTCCCACAGCCGTTCCTCGCCGATGCCCGAGTGTCGCGACAGCGAGCGCAAGGTGCTCAGCGAGCCGCTGCGCTCGGTGGTGAGCACGCCATCGAAGTCGAAGAAGACCGCGCGGATCATGCGCCCGTCATCATTGTGGGCGCTCGCGCATCGACCGCAGCAGCCAGCCGATCCCATACGGCACGCAGCCCAGGAACAGCGCGCCGCAGGTGCCAAGCACGACCGCATGGGTCCAGAACATCACTGGCGCGTCGGCCAGCTCGTAGCCTGCGTAGAGCGCCAGCGACACGGCGTCCGTTGCCATGGAATGCATCCCTGCGGTTCGGACCGTGCCGGTCCACCTGGTCATTGGATCACAGGACCGCGTCGCACTGCGCCTGGAAGCCCAGCGCGGCCGCGCTGCCGGCGACGAGATCGCCGTCCTTGAACCACGGCCAGACCTCACGTCGCACCGTGTAGGCGGCGTTGCTGGAGGCGACGAGGTTTGGATCGTCGGTGACCAGCGGCGCGCCCGGCAGGCTGGCCCGCGAGACCCGGCCGAGCACGGCCAGTTGCGTGCACAGGCCGGCGTAGTAGGCGTTGCGCTCGTTCCTGGCGAGCGCGTCGTGGAGCACCTGGCCCAGCGCATGGAAGCCCTCGTGCGCGATGAGGTCGACGAGGTTGGCGGCCGTGCGCGCCGGATCGTCGAACAGCGGCGCGACCAGGCTGACCGTGACCTGCTGGAAGCCGGTGTGGACGCGCTGCATGCGCACCCCGGTGCCGACCGGATACAGGTGCAGGTCCACGTCGTAGCGCAGCCCGGGATGCCGCGCGCGCGCCTGCAACACGGCCTGCAGGGCCAGCGCGCACAGCGGCGCGCCCTGCGCGAGGTCGGCGGCATCCAGCGTCACCTGCACCTGGCTGCCGCCGCCTTCGCAGTGCATGCGTTGGCGCGGGCCCGCCGCGGCCGCTGCGCCGGGCAGGTACAGGTCCGAACGGATCCGCACGAAGCCGGCCGCCTGCGCGGTGCTGATGGCGTTCATGCCTTCGACCGACATGCCCGCCACCGGCACGATCGGCGCGCTGCTGCAGGCAGCGAGCAGGGCGGCAAGGCAGGCGGCGATCAGCGATTTGGGCAGGCGCAAGCGGGCATTCCTTGTCCGGTTCCGCGCGGCGCAGCGGAGGCGCGGCGGTCCGAGGCAGCATGCCAGAACGTGCACGGGTTCAGCGAGGTGCAGGCGTGCTGCACCGGGGAGGGGCGATAGTGCCAGGGCCCCGGCCGCCTTCCGCCCGCGCCACGCATGATCCCCCCGGATGCCATCGACGACCTGCCGCCCCTCGACGGCCGCTGCCATGCCTATGTCTTCCCCTGCGCCTGGGAGGACTACGGGAAGATCGGCTTCTCGCATGATCCGCTCACGCGCATCCGCACCCTGCATCCACGCTGGTTCGAGTTCTTCGACCTGGACGCCGGCCGGCTGGTGGAGGCGGAAACCGAGCGCGACGCGCGTGACCTGGAATTGGCCCTGCGTGGCCCGTTGAAAGCCCATCGCGCACCGGCACCGCTGACCATCCCGGAGCGTGCCGGTGGCCGCACCGAGTGGGTCCGCGGGGCCAACGCGCAGCTGGCGGTGGCGGTGCGGGCGCTGGCCGAGGGCGGGCATCGCGTGCATCCGCTGCGGCCCTGGCTGCGCGCGGCGATGCGCCAGCGGATTGACCAGCTCTACGAGTGGACGGCGGCGCGCTGGTCGCTGGAGCTGGCGGCCATGCCGGCATCGATGCCGGCCGCGCGTGCGCTGCGCGACGTGCTGGATGCCCATGTTGCGCTGGGCCTGGATCCGGACCCGTGGCTGCCGGAGGCGGTGCGCCAGTGGTATCGGCGCTGAGCCGTCACCTTGCAGGCCCAGTTGGATTGCAGGGCGCTCAGCCCTCGATCGCGTTGCCGAAGGCGACCGCCGCGGCCTTGCGGTCGCCGACCAGCGCCCCGCGCATGGCCTGCTCGGTCAACGGGCGGATGACCCATTCCACGCTGCGGGTCTGCCCCCAGCGCTTGTGCAACACCGCGATGGCGAGGAAGAAGGTCCGCCGGGGGCCCGCGCAATACCAGAACGCATCGGCGCTGCCGATGCCGGCCTGGGTGAGGTCTTCGCTGTGCTGCATCCGCACGATCTTCACCACGCGCAGCTCGGTGCCCGTCAGCGGGCCGTCGGGCGTATCGAAGCGGTGGCGTGCGAAGCTCTCCTCCAGGCGGCGGTCTGGCCGCAGGTGCAGTTTCAACTTCCTGCCGACGAGGGCGCCGGCGAAGACGATCGCGAGCCAGACGGAGAAGGCGATGGCACCGGGCATGGCAGCGGGCGCAGGGAGGTTGCGGCTGATCATAACCGCAACCCCCACGGGCCCAGCGGCAGCCTCAGCTGCGGATGAAAGCCAGCAGGTCGCGGTTGATGACATCCGCATGGGTCGTGCACATCCCGTGCGGAAAGCCGCTGTAGACCTGCAACGTGGCATTACGCAGCAGCCGCGAGGACAGCAGCGCCGAGTCCTGGATCGGCACGATCTGGTCGTCGTCGCCGTGCATGACCAGGGTGGGCACTTCGATGCCGCGCAGGTCGTCGCTGAAGTCGGTCTCGGAGAACGCGGCGATGCAGTCGTACTGCGCGTTGGCCGCGCCCATCATGCCCTGCCGCCACCAGTTCTGGCGCAGCGGTTCGGACACGCCGGCGCCGGCGCGGTTGAAGCCATAGAACGGCACCGGCACGTCCCAGTAGAACCCGGCGCGGTTGGCCGCCAGTTGCTGGCGGAAGCCGTCGAAGATCGACTTCGGCAGGCCGCCGGGATTGGCCGCCGTCTGCACCATCAGCGGCGGCACCGCGCCGATCAATGCGAGCTTGGCGACCCGCCCGGCACCGTGCCGGGCGACGTAGCGCGTGGCCTCGCCACCGCCGGTCGAATGGCCTACATGGATCGCATCGCGAAGGTCCAGCGCCTGGACCAGCGTGGCGACGTCGGCGGCGTAGGTATCCATGTCGTGGCCGCCGGCGGTCTGGCTGGAGCGTCCGTGGCCGCGGCGGTCGTGGGCGATCACGCGGAAGCCCCGGGCGAGGAAGAACTGCATCTGCGCATCCCAGTCATCGGAAGACAGCGGCCAGCCATGGTGGAAGACGATGGGCTGCCCGCTGCCCCAGTCCTTGTAGAAGATCTCGCAGCCGTCGGCCAGGGTGACCCGGCCGTGGGTCGGTCGGCCGTTGTGGGAAGCGACGGCGGCGCTGGTCGACGAGGATGCCGCGGCGGGCGTGGCTGCCAGCAGCTGGCCGCGGGTGGCGTTGGCGGAATGGCGAAAGCCGGGTGCCGGCGAGAACGCATCGGGATCGAGTTCGTTGTAAAGGTGCATGTCATATCTCCTGGCTTGGCCTGGATTGGCGCCAGCAACGCTATGGGCGCGCGCCATGCGCCGGTAGATCCGTGCGCGGGCGCAGCACGTTGCCCGTGACGCACCAATCACGCCGCCGCGTCCGATTGGTGCCTGGCGGGAAACGGCGCATGTACCCGCGCACGGATACCGCCATCGGCCACTTGCGCGCAGCCTGCAGCTTCCCCAAGCCGAGGAGTACGACCATGTATCCCGAACCGCACCTGGAAGCCGTCGTCGCCGCGCCGGTGGAAGTCGCCGGAACGCAGCAGCTGGCCGGCGTCGTCGTCGCCGATACGCCGGTGGTCGAACGCGCGCTGTGCTTTGCCCGTGCCAACCATGAGCCGTGGTTGTTCAACCACGTGATGCGCTCGTGGCTGTTCGCCAGCGAACTGGGGCGCCGCGAGCACCTGGCCTGCGATGCCGAGGTACTGGCGGTGATCACCCTGCTGCACGACCTCGGCCTGGCCGAGGCCTTCCAGGGACCGGCACGGTTCGAGGTCGAAGGGGCCAATGCCGCGCGCGATTTCGCCCATGGCGCTGGCTTCGACGCACGTCGCTGCCAGCTGGTCTGGGACGGCGTGGCGTTGAACTCGACGCCTTCCATCGGCCGCTACAAGGAGGTAGAGGTGGCGCTGTCGCAACGCGGCGTCGGCGTGGACTGGGGCGGCTGGGAGCACGAGTCGATTGCCCCGGCGACCATGGCGGCGATCCTGGCGGCATTCCCGCGGCTGGACATGAAGCGTTGCTTCTCGCACGCGGTCTGCGGCATCGCCAAGGCACGGCCACAGACGACCTGGGACAATTTCGCCCGCGATTTCGGCGAGCGCTTCGTGCCGGGCTACCGGGCGCCCTCGGCGGTAGACGCATTGATGGGCGCGCCGTTCACCGAATGACGCGCGGCGGGCAGGCGGCGGCTAGCGGATCGCCGCCGTCGCCTCGGCGGCGATCCGCTGCAGCTTGTGCGGATTGCGCTGCACCAGGATCTCGACGATGCGCTCGCCATCGGTGTCGAAGGCCATGGCCGACTCGAGCACGCCATCGAAGTAGCGCAGCAGGCCCAGGCGCCCGTTGAGCATGGCCGGCACGATGCGCAGCGAGGCGGCCCGGCGCAGGTGCGGGGCGTACAGGAGCTGGGCGATGCGTTCGCCGCCCAGCATGGGCTTGGGGAAGCTGGTGACGATGCCGCCGCCGTCGCCGACCAGCCGCGCGGATTCGGCCATCAGCGATTTCATCGTGCGGTAGTCGCCGATGGAAAGCGCATCCGTGAAGCGCCGCATCAGCCGCTGGTGGATCTCCTGCGGTACGTTGTAACGCGGACGCTCCTCGCGCAGCTGCTGGCGTGCCCGGCTGACGATCTGGCGGCAGGCGGCCTCGCTCTTGTCGAGCATGCGCGCCACTTCGGGATAGCCCTGGTCGAACACGTCGTGCAGGAGGAAGGCGGCGCGTGCGTCGGGGGCGAGCCGCTCCAGCACGTTGAGGAAGGCGACCGACAGGTCGCTGGCGGTCTCCTGCACGTACTCGGGCGTGTCGTCGTGTTCGGTCAGCACCGGCTCTGGCAGCCACATGCCGACGTAGTGCTCGCGCTTGCGGCGGACCAGGCGCAGCTCGTCGATCGCCCGCCGCGTGGTCGTGGCGACCAGCCAGGCCTCGGCGTTGTCGACCTGGGTGGCATCGGTGCCGTGCCATCGCAGCCATACATCCTGGACGATGTCCTCGCCCTCGGCGAGCGAGCCAAGCATGCGGTAGGCCACGCCGAGCAGGCGTGGCCGCAGGCGGGTGAACAGTTCGGTCGCGTCTTCCATGCCAGACCAGACGGGTGGGGAGCGGCGATTGTGACACCGGCTGCCACCCGTTGGGTCCGGCCGCTCAGTCGGCCGGCAGCACGGCCGGCCTGCCGGCGTCCTTGAGCAGGAAGACGACGAACTTCGCCGGTTCGCTGCTGCTGGCATTGCGGCCGACGGTGTGGATGTCGTTCGGGCCTTCGTGGAAGGCCTCGCCGGGGCCGAGCGATACTTCGCGGCCGCCGGCCACGCCCATGACGATATGGCCTTCCAGCACGTAGACGAAGCCGTGGGCGTCGTGGCGATGGACCGGGTCGGCCCCGCCGGGCGGATATTCGACGGTGAGGATCATCGCTTCCTTGCCGGGGTAATCGGGCAGGGGTTCGACCATGACCTCGCGGACGATCGGCGGCGGCGCTGGCGTGGCGACGGCATGGGGGCCATGCGCGGGCGTGTTGCCGGCGTGGGTGGCGGGCGCGAACAGCGCAAGCAGGGGGATCAGCAGGAGCGGGCGCATCGTGGGCCTCGTGGGCAATGGGTGGCGGCGGCGCGGTGGGGCGCGCCGCCGCCGTGGTTTCAGGCCAGCTGTGCCTTGTCCAGGCCAAACGCCTTGTCCTGCGAGCCGGGCACGCTGCGGAAGGCAACGTTGATGCGGTTCCAGGCGTTGATGGTCATGACCACATAGCTGAGCTCGACCAGTTCCTGTTCGGACAGCTGCGTGCGCACGCGCTCGTAAAGGTCATCCGCGATGCCCTGCGGCGGCAGCTGGGTCAGTGCCTCGGTCCAGGCCAGGCAGGCGCGCTCCCGCGGGCTGAACAGCGTCGATTCGCGCCAGATGGCGACGTGGTGCAGGCGCAGCGGCCGTTCGCCGTGCAGGGTCGCTTCCTTGACGTGCATGTCCAGGCAGAACGCGCAGCCGTTGAGCTGCGAGGCGCGGATGTTCACCAGGTCGACGAGGCCGCGTTCGATCGCGCCCGATGCGGTCGCCATGCTGAAGTTGACCAGCTTCTTGAACAGCTCGGGCGCCTGGTTGGCGTAGTCGATGCGTTGGCTCATGGCCGGGATTCCTTGTGGATGGAGGGGGGAGCGCAAGCTCGCTGCGAAGGCTAGGCAGCGCAGTCGCCCAGCGGAAGCCGGCCCGGCGGACGCAGCGTGTTGCCCGGCGCGCACCAATCCTTCGCCGGGCGGCTGTCACAGCCCGGGTCGCCATCCCGTCTACCCGGCATGGAGACCTGTTCCGCCGACCCGGCCGGCCCCGGGCTGCCGCCGCCCGCCGAACGGGTATGGAACGGCTTCCTCGCCGTGCTGGACCCACTGCCGCCCGACGCCCGGGCGGTGCTGCTGCTGCACGACGTGTTCGGCATGCCCCTGCGCGAGATCGCGCCATTGCTGGGGCTGCCGGTGCCCGCCTGTGAAAGACGCCTGCAACGCGTGCGGCAGTACCTGCACGGATCGATGCGCCCTCTGGAGCCTGGAAACCCATGACCCCCTCCCTGATCTCGATTCCCCCGGCCGCAGCCGAAGGCAACGATCCGCTGAGCGCCAGCTTCGCCGCCAGCTATGCCGGCGTGGTCGCCTTCATCGCGGTGGCCAACGAAGGCAGTTTCGCCCGCGCCGCCGATCGCCTCGGGATCGGTCGCTCGGCGGTCAGCCGCAGCGTGCAGAAGCTCGAAGGCCAACTCGGGGTGCGGCTGTTCCTGCGCACTACGCGCTCGACCTCGCTGACCCGTGAGGGCGAGCTGTTCCACGAGGGCTGCCGGCCCGGCGTGGAGGGCATCGTGCGCGCGCTTGAGGAGATGCGCGAACTGCGTGACGGCCCGCCGCGTGGCCGCCTGCGCATCAGCGCCAGCCACGGTTTCGGCCGCAAGGTGGTCGCGCCGCTGCTGGCGGGATTCCGCGCGCGCTTTCCAGAGGTATCGGTGGAGCTGCAGCTGGATGAACGCGGCGGCGACCTGGCCGGCGATCGCATCGACGTGGCCTTCCGCGATGGCACCCTCGAAGACAGCCAGGTGATCGCCCGCCAGCTGGTGCCGATGCAGCTGCTGGTCTGCGCGGCCCCCGCCTACGTCGAACGGCACGGCTTGCCGCGCAGCGTCGACGACCTCGCCGGCCATGCCTGCATCACCCTGCGCCAGCCCACTGGTCGCCTGCAGCCGTGGGAGTTCCGCGTGGAAGGGCGTGCGGTGTCGCTGCAGCCGCAATCCCCGCTCATCTTCAACGATCCCGACCTGGCGCTGCAGGCGGTGTTGTCCGGCCAGGGCCTGGCACAGCTGCCGGGCTACCAGGTGCGCGATGCGCTGCGCGCCGGCCTGGCGGTGAGCTGCCTGGATGGCGTGGCCCCGGACGACCGTGGTCATTACCTGTGCTACCTGAGCCGCCACCAGCTGCCCAAGCGGATCCGCGCCTTCATCGACTTCATCACCAGCGAGGTCCGGGCGCTGGACATGGACGCGCTGTCGCAATGGGAGGCCAGCCGGCGGCTGCCGGCCTGACCGGCGCGATTGGTGCGCGGCAGGCAACAAGGCGCGTCCATCGGCGGATCTACTGCCGGCGCGACGAGCTTCCTAGCATCGTGGTGCGGTCGCTGGCCGCCCCCATCCTCACTGGAGAGTCCCATGAAGATCGTCGTCATCGGTGGTACCGGCCGCATTGGCAGCAAGGTGGTCGAACACCTGCGCGTGGCAGGCCATGAAGTCGTCGTCGCTGCACCGTCCACCGGCATCGACGTAGTGAGCGGCGCCGGCCTGGCCGAAGCCATGGCCGGCACCCACGTCGTGGTCGACCTGGCCAACTCGCCCTCGTTCGAGGATGCCGCGGTGCTGGAGTTCTTCGGCACCGCCGGCCGCAACGTGCTGGCGGCGGAAGCCGCCGCGGGCGTGTCGCACCACGTGGCGCTGTCGGTGGTCGGCACCGACCGCCTGGCCGCCAGCGGCTATTTCCGCGGCAAGATCCTGCAGGAACTGCTGGTGCGCGAGTCGGGCATCCCGTTCACCATCATCCATTCGACCCAGTTCTACGAGTTCCTCTCCGGCATCATCCAGTCCGCCGCCGATGGCCAGATCATCCACCTGCCGACCGCGCAGGTGCAGCCGATCGCCGCCGAAGATGTCGCCACCGCCGTCGCCCGCCTGGCGGTGCAGGCGCCGGTCAACGGCATCGTCGAGATCGCCGGTCCCGAGCGTGATTCGATGGCCGACCTGGCCCGTCGCTTCATGAACATCGTGCAGGACCCACGCGATGTCGTGGCCGACCCCGGCGCGCCGTACTTCGGCGCGGTGCTGCAGGACGACACCCTGCTGCCGGCGGATTCGGCATGGAGGGGCGGGCTGGATTTCGAAGCCTGGATGGAACAGTCCGACTTCGCCCGCTACGCCCCCGCGCCGCACGCATGAGCCAGCCCAAGGCCCCTTCGACGGCGCTGCTCGATCGCTACGTGGGCGACGAGGTCAGGCCGCTGTATACCGGTCGCGTACGGGTGACCGGCGGCGTCGCCGCGCATGGCCGCGCCTCCGGCGTGGCGGTGTCCGATGACGGGGCCCTGGCGTTGGACCTGCGCCTGCCGGCGGAGCTGGGCGGCGACGGCGGCGGGACCAACCCCGAGCAGCTGGTCGCCGCCGGCTATGCCGCCTGCTTCCATGGCGCGATGACCCTGCTGGCCGCACGCGTGGGGCGGGTGCTGGTCGATGCCAGCGTCGAAGTGGCGGTCACCTTCGCGCGTGACCCGGCCGACGGCATGTATCTGCTCTCTGCCGAGGTGCTGGTCCGCCTGCCAGGCCTGGAGCCGGATTTCGCCTCCGAGCTGGTACGCAATACCGAGCGCGCCTGCCCGTACTCGAAGATGTTCCGCAACGGCATCCACCACGTCATCACGGTTGCGCCGCCGTCCCCCGATTGAGCCGGCGGCGCTACGCCGATCCGATTCCACCGCCATCACGCCATTGCATCCCGGGAGCCTGACCTGCGGGCTCCCGCCAGGAGAGATCGCCATGCACACCGGAAAATCCTATCGACTGCCCGAGTTCCTTGCCTGGACGCGGCGCACGATCTACCTGCTGCTGTTGCTGAGCGTCGTCCCCGTGCTGCTGTACGAGCTGGCCGGCTGGCATTGGCTGGCGGTGCCCTGGGGCGTGGTGCTGCTGGTGGGTACCACTGCCGCGCTTTCGGCCGGGTTCAAGAGCGTGCAGACATACAACCGCATGCAGGATGCCCAGCAGGTCTGGTCCTCGATCGAAAGCGCGAGCCGGATCTGGGCGATCAGCTGCCGCGACCTGGCCTTCGATGCAGACGCGGCGCGTCGGCTGGTCTACCGCCACATCGCCTGGCTGACCACGCTGCGTTATGCCATGCGCCGTCCGAGGGCCTGGGAAACGCTCGGCACGGCCGCCAACCGGGAATACCGTAGCCGTTACGTGATTCCCGAACGCGAGCAGCCATTGTCCGTGGAACTGGCCCGATACCTGCCGCAGGACGAGGTCTCGCAGGTGCTGGAATCGAGCAACGGCGCCATATCGGTGCTCTCGTTGCAGAGCGAGGCCAGTCGCATGCTGCTGGGGCAGGGCAGCCTGGAGCCAGCCGCGTTCGCCGAGCTGCAACGGCAGCTGCGTGGCCTGCAGGAGCTGCAGGGCCGCAGCGAGCGGATCAAGGATTTCCCGTATCCGCGCCAGCATGCCTTCATCAATTCCCTGTTCCTGCGCATCCTGTGCGTGCTGGTGCCATTCGGCATGCTGGGCGAGGCCGAACGGCTCAATGCCCTGGTCGATGGCTGGGCGCAGGGGCACATGGTGTGGCTGGGCATTCCGTTGAGCCTGCTGGTGTCCTGGATGTATACCTCGCTCGACCAGGTGGGCGGGAGCACCGAGAACCCGTTCGAAGGCGGGGCCAACGACGTGCCGATCAGCCGCATCTGCCAGCAGGCCGAGGTCGACCTGCGCGAGCTGCTGGGCGAAAGCGTGGTGCCGGCCGCGCCCGTCCAGGCGGGCGACATCACGGTGTAAGCCCCTGCGGGACGAGCGGCCCATTGACGCCATCATCCCGCCCGCCGGAGGATGCTGCGCGTCACGACCTCCATGCCCCGCACGCCATGCTCAAGTTCCACGACTACGCCAGCCCCGACGGTTCCGCACAGCTGTTCGTCGACCTGTGCCAGCCCACGGCCGAGGAACTGGTGGAGGCGTCCCGACGGGTCGGCTTCACGATTCCCGACCGCGCGGGCATCAGCGAGATCGAGTTCAGCAGCCGGGTGCGCCGGCTCGGTGACGAGGGGCTGGTCCTCAACCTGCCGCGTTTCCAGTACGAATCGGCGCAGAAGGTCGCCCCGCTGGGTTTCGTGCTCTCGCCGCACGCGCTGGTGATCCAGCGCGAGTTCGAGGTCGAGGCGCTGGAGACGCTGGGCCAGGACCTGGACCGCCATCCCTGCACCGGGCCGGTGGACCTGTTCCTGCGCGCGGTCGAGCGCATCGTCGACCGCCTCGCCGACCTGCTCGAATCGCTGGAGACCAAGGTCAGCGATACCGCGCGCGAAGCCTTCGACCATCCCAAGGGCCGCCGCGCCACCCGCCACCTGGAGCGCATGCTGCACGACGTCGGCGCGATGGGCCGGCGCATCGGCGCGTTGCACAACACCCTGCACGGGCTGCTGCGCATGGCCACCTATCTCGACGAAGCCACCCCGGACTGGTTCGACGAGGACCAGGACAAGCGCATCAAGCTGGTGCGCAAGGACCTGGCCTCGCTCGGCGAATTCGAGCAGCAGCTGGGCGATCGCCTGGAATTCCTGCTCGACAGCGTCCTGGGGCTGATCAACATGGACCAGAACGAGGTGATGAAGGTCATGGCGGTCGCCTCGGTGGTCGGCATCCCGCCCACCGTGCTGGTCGGTGTGTGGGGCATGAACTTCATCCACATGCCCGAACTGCATTGGCACGGCGGCTACTGGATCGCGCTCGGCGTGATCGCGCTGAGCATGATCGTGCCACTGGCCTGGTTCCGCCGGCGCGGCTGGGTGTAGGCGACGCCGCTGGCGCATGCGCGTTTAGCGCAGCAACAAATCCCAACGCAATCGGATCTCCGCACGCACCATGTGTTGCGGAGATCTTTCTCATCGTTTGTGAAAACCAGCCTGACGCGTGCGTAAAGCGTGGGGACGAACCCGTCCTCGCCTTCGAACTTTCCAATGGAAGCGGGGTGTCCCGAGGGCTTCAAATGCGGCGTCCGCCACGGCCGCTGCGACTGCCACGCCCGTGGAGCTCCCCCAATCAGTCAAGGAAAGCACGCGTGAACCGCATTTACCGAATCGTCTGGAATGCCACCATCAACCGCTGGGTCGTGGCATCGGAAGTAGCAAAGGGCCGCAAGAAGAAGACCGGCCGTGGCGAGCAGGCCGCGACCGGCGCGGCGGTGATGTTCGCCGCGACCCTGATGGTGGGCGGCGGCGTACCGCTATCGGCGCAGGCACAGAGCATCCAGGGCTGGAGCGTGGCCGAGTGCTACCTGTTCCCGAGCCTGTATCCGCGCCTGTGCGGCGGCAACAAGGGCGGCTCGCCGGCGCCGGCGCCGGCGCCGTCGCCGGCACCGGATGCGCCGCGCCTGCCGGATGGGGCCGTCAATACGTTCAAGTATTTCAAGGCCAATTCCAGCGCGGCCGATGCCAGCGCCACGGGCAGCGACTCGATCGCGGTGGGCCCGCGTGCGAAGGCCAGCGGCACGAGCAGCAGCAGCATCGGCGACCAGAGCATCGCGACCCACAAGTTCAGTAACGCGCTGGGCGCATACGCCAAGGCCGAGGCGGAGAAGGCACAGGCGTTCGGACACGGTGCCCGCGCCAACGGCCTGCGGGCAACATCGGTCGGTCCGGACAGCGTCGCTGGCGCCGAGGACAGCATCTCCATCGGTTCGTCCACCAGCGCGAAGGGCGACGAAAGCATCGCCATTGGCGACGTGGCGAAGGCCGAAGCCCAGAGCGGCATCAGCATCGGTGCGCACAGCATGTCTTCGAAGTCATATGGCAACGCGGTGGGCGCTTATGCCACGGCGGAAGCGGAGAAGGCGCAGGCATTCGGCCATGGCTCCCGCGCCCTCGGCGCGCGTGCGACGGCGGTCGGCCCCGACGTCACGGCCAGTGGTGTGGACAGCGTCTCGATCGGCTCGGAATCCAATGCCAGTCACGTCAATGCGGTCGCGCTGGGATCCGGCGCGCGGACCGACCGCGCGGACAGCGTCTCGGTGGGCAACGCCACCAGGCAGCGCCAGATCACCCGGGTCGCCGCCGGCACGCAGGGTACCGACGCGGTCAACGTCAGCCAGCTCCAGGGCGTGACGGGGGCGTTGGGCGGCGGGGCCGCCATCGATGGCAACGGCGGCATCACCGCGCCGAGCTACACCATCAACGGCGATACCTACCGCAATGTCGGTGACGCCCTGGCGGCCGCCGCCGCCAGCGGTGGCGCGTCGAAGTATTTCAAGGCCAACTCCATCGGCACGGACGCCAATGCCAGTGGAGCGAACGCGGTGGCCGCCGGCCAGAATGCCCGCGCGCAGGCCGACCGTTCGGTCGCGCTGGGCGTGGATGCGGTCGCCGATCGCGCCGACAGCGTCTCGGTCGGCAACGCCACCGGGCAGCGCCAGGTCATCCACATGGCCGCCGGCACCGAGGATACCGATGCGGTCAACGTCAGCCAGCTGAAGGCCTCCGGCCTCATCGATGCGGCTGGCAAGGCGCAGCGCGCCGTGCTCTTCGATGGGCCGAACGGCGAGGCTGACGTGAAGGGTCGCCGCATCATCAATGTCGCCGACGCGGTCGCCGACACCGATGCGCTGACCCTCGCCCAGCTCAAGGGCGCCGGCCTGACCTTCAATGGCGCCGGCCAGGCCACCTCGCGCGTCGTCGCCTACCAGCCGCTCAGTGGCGTCCGTGGCAACCAGCCGCTGGTGGTGCTGGAGGACAACACCCTGCTGCGCAACGTCGCGGCTGGCCAGGTCGACACCGACGCGGCGAACGTGGGGCAGGTGCACGACATCGTGCGCCAGAGCACCAGCGTGCAGACCCGTGGCACCGAGCCGCTGGGCACCCTGGCCCGCGCCGCGCTGACCCAAGGCGCGGGGCTGGAGCGCGCCGAGTCCGGACAGGCCGGGCTGTCGCCGATCACCCCGCGCTCCGGCGCGCTGCTCCAGCCTGCGGCGATCGATATCGGCGAGGCGACCTCGGGTGAGACCCTGCTGGTGGCCGAGGACCGCGCCAGCCTGCCGACCACCGGTTCGGGGGTGAAGGTCGACAGCAGCGCCAATCTCGTCCAGTTCTATGCCAACGACTACCTGCGCGCCAGCGGTCGTGCCGACAGCGCCGGTAGTGCACCGGCTTCCGATGCGGCCGTGGCCTCGGTTCCGGCCGCGGTGGCGATCGGCGCCAACTCGCGCGCGTTCGTGGAAGGTTCCACCGCGCTGGGCGCGCAGTCCGTCGTGACCAGTGCGGCCCGCGATTCGGTCGCCCTGGGCGCCGGCTCGGTCGCGACCGAGGCCAACGTGGTCTCGGTGGGCAACGATGGCACCACCGCTTTCGAAACGTTTGACCGCGACAACAACCGGGTCACCATCCAGAACCCGGCCAACAGCCGCCGCATCGTCAACATGGCGGCCGGTCACAACGACAACGACGCGGTGAACGTCGCCCAGCTGAAGGGCGTCACGACTGCCCTGGGCGGCGGCGCCGGTGTGGCACCCGATGGCACCGTGACCGCGCCCAGCTATGAGGTGGGCGGCAACAAGTACGGCAACGTCGGCGATGCACTGAAGGCCGCGGCCGACGCCGGTGCCGCCGGCAGCGCGCTCGCGGTGAAGTATGCAGACGCGGGCAAGGGCTCGGTCGCGCTGGAAGGCGCGGGCGGCACGACCATCAGCAACCTCAAGGCCGGCGTCGGTGACACCGATGCGGTCAACGTCAGCCAGCTGAAGAACTCGGGTCTGATCGACGCCGACGGCAAGGCCCAGAAGGCCGTGTTGTTCAATGGCCCGAATGGCGAAGCCAACGCGGCCAGCCAGAAGCTGGTGAACCTGGCCGCCGGTGCCGCCGATACCGACGGCGTCAACCTGAAGCAGCTCAAGGACGCC
>Ga0160436_1000228_pt1 | contig 27339 bp, 27 predicted proteins | sample HID1973M_E0MG_FD_108264 | JGI IMG/M metagenome (GOLD analysis project Ga0160436, IMG submission 108264) | Enriched mosquito-associated microbial communities from UW Madison campus, WI, USA - HID1973M_E0 MG | ecosystem: Host-associated > Arthropoda: Insects > Digestive system > Unclassified ...
CGTGGTGGCGCAGCGCTACCCGCAGGCCGGCCAGCCGAACGTGCGCGTGCAGCTCGGCACGATCGCGCCCAAGGCCGGGGCGCAGCCGCGCTGGGTGGACCTGGGCAAGGAACCGGACATCTATCTGGCACGCGTGGACTGGCGCGATCCGCAACGGCTGACCTTCCAGCGCCAATCGCGCGACCAGAAGAAGCTCGAATTGGTCGAGGCCACCCTGGCCAGCGGCAAGCAGCGCGTGCTGATCACCGAAACCAGCCCGACCTGGGTGCCGCTGCACGCCAATCTGCGCTTCCTCAAGGACGACCGTTTCGTGTGGGGCTCCGAGCGCAGCGGTTATGAACACCTGTACCTGGCTTCGGCCGATGGCGCCCAGGTGACGCCGCTGACCTCGGGCGAATGGATCGTCGACACCGTGCTGGCGGTCGATGAGACCGCCGGCCGCGTCTACTTCTCCGGCAACAAGGATTCGCCGCTGCAGACCAACGTCTATGCGGTGCCGCTGGCCGGCGGCCCGGTCGAGCGGCTGTCCAAAGTCGACGGCACGCACGCTGCGAGCTTCGCCCGCAATGCCAGCGTCTATGTCGACAACTGGTCCAACACCACCACGCCGCCGCAGATCGAGCTGTTCCGCGCCAATGGCGAAAAGATCGCCACCTTGCTGAAGAACGACCTGGCCGACCCGCAGCATCCCTACGCGAAGTACCGCCAGGCGCAGCGCCCGATCGAATTCGGCACGCTGAAAGCCGCCGACGGCCGCACGACGCTGCATTACAGCCTGATCAAGCCCGACGGTTTCGACCCGAAGCAGCAGTATCCGGTCATGGTCTACGTCTACGGCGGACCGGCCACGCAGACCGTCATCGATGCCTGGCCCAGCCGCAGCGATGGACTGTTCAACCAGTACCTGGCGCAGCAGGGCTACGTGGTGTTCTCCATCGACAATCGCGGCACCCCGCGGCGCGGCCGCGACTTCGGCGGCGCTCTGTACGGGAAGCAGGGCACCGTGGAAGTCGACGACCAGCTGCGTGGCGTGGCCTGGCTGAAGTCGCAGCCGTGGGTGGACCCGGCGCGCATCGGTGTGCAGGGCTGGTCCAATGGCGGTTACATGACCCTGATGCTGCTGGCCAAGCACAGCGAGGCCTATGCCTGCGGCGTGGCCGGTGCGCCGGTCACCGACTGGGCCCTGTACGACACCCACTACACCGAGCGCTACATGAACCTGCCGGCCGCCAACGTCGACGGTTACCGTGAGGCGCGCATCGCCAGCCACCTGGACGGCCTGAAATCCAAGCTGCTGCTGATCCACGGCATGGCCGACGACAACGTGCTGTTCACCAATTCGACCGGGCTGATGAGCGAGCTGCAGAAGCGCGACACGCCCTTCGAGCTGATGACCTACCCGGGCGCCAAGCACGGCCTGTCCGGCAGCAATGCATTGCATCGCTACAAGACCGCCGAGAACTTCATCGCGCGCTGCCTGAAGTAACCCGCGGCTTGGATGCGTACTGTAGGAGCGGCTTCCGCTGCGACCCGGTCGCAACGATCGACCACGGAGCAAGAACGAACGGTCCGCGGGGTTCCGGCCGCGTGGATTTGCAGGCCACGCGCCGGACAGGCGTCTGGCGCCACGAGGCGCTGTCGTTCGCCAAGGACAGCGGCACGCTGATCGAACTGCCGCACGATGCTCCGGATGACGAGGATGGCCAGGCTGAGCGGTGTTCACCCGATTCGGCGGCTGATGGATCCGGCGGTCGCGGCTGAAGCCGCTCCTACAGTTGCCCCGGCGGGTCGGTCGCGCGCTGCAGGAGCGGCTTTAGCCGCGACCCGCGAAGCCCTGCCATCGCGTACCCCCGTGACCTTCGGCTGATTGCCTGCCGGCGGGCGCCCGCGTAGCGTGCGGTCATCCTCGTCAAGGAACCGCCCGATGAAGCCACTCGTCCTCGCTATCTCGCTGGCGCTGCTCGCGCCCCTGCCTGTCCTTGCCGCCACGCCCGCGCCTGCCAAGGCCGCCACGCCCGCCACGCCGGCCTGGGTCGCGCGCAGCAACGAAAACGCGCAGATCCTGCTGCAGGCACAGGGCCAGTTCCAACCCGAGTTCGTCAGCTTCTTCGGCGTGCCCGGCTACGACGACAAGGTGGCCGACCTCGGCCCCGACGTCAGTGCGCGTTATCGCGCGGCGCTGGCCAAGGCCCGCACCGAACTGCAGGGCAAGCTGGCCGCTGAGAAGGACGCCAACGTGCGCCAGGATCTGCAGATCATGATCCAGGCCATCGACCAGGAAACCCAGGGCAGCGAACTCAACGAGCGCTACCTGTTGCCGTGGACCGACGTGCCGCAGATGGTGTTTGGCGGCATCAACAACCTGCTCTCCGACCAGGTCCCGCCCGAGCGTCGCGCCAGTGCGCTGGCGCGCCTGAAGAACTACGCCGGCCTGACGCCCGGCAGCACGCCGGCGACCGACCTGGCCAAGGCGCGTTACACCGAACGCTTGTCCAATCCGCAGCTGCTGCAGCCGACCCGCCGCGAAGTGGAACAGGCGCTGGCCAACGTCGACACCTATATCCAGGGCATCGGCGACCTGTTCGGCAAGTACAAGATCGAAGGCGCCGACGAAGCGCTGAAAGCTACCGCCGCACAGCTGAAGACCTACGCCGACTGGACGCGCACCCAGGTGTTGCCGAAGGCGCGCGAAGACACCCGCCTGCCGCCGCCGCTGTACGCCTTCCAGCTCAAGCAGGTCGGCATCGACATCGACCCGATGCTGCTGATCCAGCGCGCCCAGTTGGAGTTCATGGAGACGCGCTCGGCGATGCGCCAGCTCGCCCCGTTGGTCGCCAAGGCCAAGGGCCTGCCCGAAGGCAAGGATTACGTGGAGGTGATCCGCGCGCTGAAGGGCAACAAGATCGCCGACGACCAGCTCGAGCATTACTACCGAGGCGTGATCGACCAGATCGACCCGATCATCCGCAAGCAGGGCATCGTCGATGTGCCGCAGCGGCCGATGCAGATGCGCCTGGGTTCGCCGGCGGAAAGCGCCGCGCAGCCGGCGCCGCATTTCCTGCCCGCGCCGCTGGTCGGCAACACCGGCCAGCAGGGCCAGTTCGTGTTGCCGCTCGGCAACCCGGCGGCCGATGGCGGCAAGAAGGAACAGTACGACGACTTCAATTTCGGTTCCGCAGCGTGGACGTTGAGCGCGCATGAAGGGCGGCCCGGCCACGAGCTGCAGTTCACCGCGATGGTCGAGCGCGGCGTGTCGCTGGCGCGCAGCCTGTTCGCGTTCAACTCAGTCAACGTCGAAGGTTGGGCGCTGTATGCCGAAGCCGAAATGGTCCCGTACGAGCCGCTGGACGGCCAGCTGATCGCGCTGCAGTTCCGCCTGCTGCGCGCGGCCCGCGCGATGCTCGACCCGATGCTCAACCTCGGCTTGATCGACCGCGAGACCGCGCGCCTGGTGCTGGAAGACAAGGTCGGCCTGTCGCCGGCGATGGCCCGCCAGGAACTGGACCGCTACATGGTGCGCGCGCCCGGCCAGGCGGGCAGCTACTTCTACGGCTACAGCCGGATCATGGAACTGCGCATGCGCACCGAGCTGAAGTTGGGGCCGAAGTTCGACCGCCTGAAGTTCAACAACTTCCTGCTTGACCAGGGCCTGCTGCCGCCGGACCAGCTCGCCCAGGCGGTGGAAGAGATCTTCATTCCGTCGCAGCTGGGCAAGACCGCACCGGCGAAGGCGAACAAGAAGGGTTGAGCTGGAAAATCTTTCTGGAGCACAGCCCCCCTTTGTTAAGGGGGGCGCGGCGAAGCCGTGGGGGATAGGCAAGGCAGAAGTCGGGGCCCAAAGTTTGCGCAGCCAACTTTGGGGGCGCAGCCCGCGGAGCGGGATGCGTCACCGCGTCGGCACCGGTACCGGTGTCGGCGAAGGCTGCATTTGCGTACCCGGCGGCACCCAGATCGCGACACCGGCCGCCTGCTTCTGCTGGGTGGGGATGCCGATCCCCACGCCGCCGCCGACGCTCGAACCCCACGATCCCGCGCCCACCGACACCGCGGCCGGCGAGCCACCGCCAGTGCCCACGCCCATCAACACGATGCCGTTGGCGCCGAGCTTGGCGGCTTCCTCCTTCAGGCGCTTGAGCGCCGAATCGGTCTGGCCCTGCGTGCCGAAACCGACCGCACTAGTGGACTCAAGCTGGGCGATCTCGACCGAACCGACCGGAGGCGTCGAGTAGATCTGCACCGTCATCGGATCGACCGGCGGCCGGGGCTGGCCAAGCATCACCTTGGAGGAACTGGCGCAGCCGGCCAGGGCCAGCAACAGGCCGGCGGCGGAGGCAATGCGGATGATGTTCATGGGACGGGAACCTCGGGATCGTGGCGCGGCTGATTCCGCTCTGGGCGCCAATCCTGCCGGACTTGCGCCCAATCCGCAGCCTGCTGCCGACGGCGTGATGGCGACGCCAACGCCGGTGAACCGTTTAGCAGGACGCCATGTTGATCCCGGGTGCGAAGGTCGCCCGGACGCGCGACGGCGTTGCCGGCAGCGAACCGACAGCCTGACCTTCGGCCCACCACAAGCGCGTCGGCAGGCGCTATCGTTCGCCCGTCAATCACGCATGGAGTCGGGCGCATGGGGCTGATCAGCCTGTTGTGGGGCATCGTGGCGATCCTTTGGATGATCGTGGCCTTCATCCCGTTGCTGGGATGGGGCAACTGGTTCGTGATTCCGTTCGCCGCGGTCGGCGCGGTGATCGCCGCCATTGCGATCCTGTTCACCTCGCCAGGCAATCGCGGCCGCGCGAAGACCGGCCTGCTGCTCAATGGCCTGGTGATCGTGGTCGGCGTGATCCGGCTCAGCCTGGGCGGCGGCATCTTCTGAGCACCGCGACACCGCGCCGCGACGCGGTGTCGCCGAGGTCGCGGCGCGACCCAATGTCGCAAGGCCCGCGGATACGACAGGCGTAGAATGCGCGGCTTTCGAGGTCGCCTGAAGGAGCCCCCATGGCCCATCCCCACTACCGTCCGCGCCGCATGCGCCGCGATGAGTTTTCGCGCCGGCTGATGCGCGAGAACACGCTCACCACCGACGACCTGATCTACCCGGTGTTCGTGCACGAACTGCCAGGCCGCGCCGCGGTGGCTTCGATGCCGGGGGTGGAGCGGTTGTCGATCGACGAGCTGCTGAAAGTGGCCGAGGAAGCGGTCGAGCTGAGCATTCCGGTGATCGACCTGTTCCCGGTGATCGACCCGGCCGGCAAGAGCCTGGACGCCGCAGAAGCATGGAATCCGGACGGCCTGGCGCAGCGTGCAATTCGCGCCCTGAAGTCGCGCTTCCCCGAGTTGGGCGTGATGACCGACGTGGCGTTGGATCCGTACACCACCCACGGCCAGGACGGCATCATCGACGCCGGCGGCTACGTGCTCAACGACGTCACCGTCGAGGCGCTGGTGAAGCAATCGCTGTCGCACGCCGAAGCCGGCGCCGACGTGGTCTCGCCCTCGGACATGATGGACGGCCGTATCGGCGCGATCCGTCGCGCGCTCGATGATGCGCAGCATCTGGACGTGCGCATCATGGCGTATTCGGCCAAGTACGCCTCGGCGTTCTACGGGCCGTTCCGCGACGCGGTCGGCAGCAGCGCCAGCCTCGGCAAGGCCGACAAGAAGACCTACCAGATGGACCCGGCCAACGGCGACGAAGCGCTGCGCGAGATCGCGCTGGATCTCGAAGAGGGTGCCGACATGGTCATGGTCAAGCCGGGCATGCCCTACCTCGATATCGTGCGTCGGGTGAAGGACGAGTTCCGCGTGCCGACCTTCGCCTATCAGGTCAGCGGCGAGTACGCGATGCTCAAGGCGGCCGCCGCCAACGGCTGGCTCGACGAGCGCAAATGCGTGATGGAAGCGATGATCGCGTTCAAGCGCGCCGGCGCCGATGGCGTGCTGACCTATTTCGCGCCGCAGATTGCCCGCTGGTTGAAGGAAGACTGAGGCAGGGATGACCGACCCGAACGTGCGCTTGGCCGACGCTACCGACGCGTTGCAGGTGGCCTCCCTGCTTGGCCAGCTCGGCTATGCAGCACCGCCGGAAGCGATCGCGGAGCGGCTGGCGGCGATCGCGGCCTCGCCGCGGCATGTGGTCTTCGTGTCCGAGGGCGTCGACAGGCACCTGTCGGGCGTGATCGCGGTGGAGCAGCGTTTGATGCTCGAGTCGGGCGAACGCGCCGAGATCGTCGCGCTTGTCGTCGACACCGCCACCCGTCGCAGCGGTGCCGGCCGCCGCCTGGTCGAGGCTGCGCGGCAATGGGCGCGCCTGCAGGGCAACGTCGTGCTGATCGTCCGCTCCAACATCGCTCGCGCGGAATCGCATCCGTTCTACGAAGGCATCGGCTTTGCGCGCACCAAGAGCCAGCACGTGTACCAACTCGCGCTGGCCTGACATCATTGGACGGGTGGCCTGGGGGGCCGTCGAGGGATGGGGATGCGCGAACCGAAGATGTGGCACTTGGATCTGCCGCGGCGGCTATTGGTGCTGTCGTGTGCGACAACGTACTTCCTGCTGTCGTGGCTTGTGTTCGACGTGGCGACCGGGCGCGGTACGACTTATGCGGGCATCGCCGCCATGTTGGTGTTGGCGATGCTGCCGACGGTGCGGTATTCGCGGATGGTGCTTTGCGTGGTGGCCGTCCTGTTCCTGGGGATGTTCTTCGCGGGATGATGCCCGCTCGCTTCGCAGGCGGTCATCAGTCGTCCCTGGAGCTGCCGAAATCGCGGCTATTGCGCGCAGCGGTCATCGCCCGTCGCCGCCGGCGCCTTCATCCGATAGATATCCAGCTTGCCGGCGCGCGGCGCACGTGCGCTGCCGGTTACCAGCAACTCGGTGGGTTTGCTGGCATCGACCACCGGGCCCAGCGTGGTATCGGCCTCGCCGTTGAATGACAGCGCCAGCGGCTGCACGTCGCCATATCGGCCGTCACGGCATTGCGCGACCCACAACCGCACCGGCGCGCTGGCCGGATCGGTCGAGCGCGCGAACACGATCGCGCGGCCGTCGCCCAGCCACGCGGCATCGAACTCTTCCGCGTCCGTATTGATCCCGGCCACCGGCCGCGGACCGACGAAGGCGTTGCCGTCCCAACGCGCGACGAACAGATCATGCTTGCCCGCGCCGCCATGGCCATCGCTGGCAAACAACAGCCGCGAGCCATCGGCCGACAACGTCGGCGCCCATTCGTCGCCGCGCGTATTGACGCCCGCGCCCAGGTTCTCCGGCGTGCCCAAGCCGCCGTCGGCCAGCACCGCCGCGCGCCATAGATCATCGCCACCCTGGCCGCCGGGACGATTGGAGAAGAAATACAGCCAATGCCCATCCGCGCTGAAAAAAGGATCGAAGTCGTTGCCCTTCGAATTCACCGCCAGCGGCCGTGCGTCGACCCAACGGTTGCCCTGCAACGTCGCCTGCCAGAGATCCCAGCCACCGGCGCCGCCGGCGCGATTGCCCGTGTCGCCCCACACGATCCGCCGCCCATCCGGCGACACGGTGCCGCGCACCTCGCTGGCCGGCGTGGAGACCACGCCCATGCCTTCGATGCCGAACTCGGCCAGGCCCGAAGCGGTCGGGACGAAGAGTAGACTCGCGGTAAGCGCGAGCAGCGTCAGGCGGATGCGCATGTCCGGCTCCGTGTGCGAATGCCCACCAGTCTAGTCAACTCGCCAGCCAAACCGAGAGGCCCCATGTCCCCGTCCCGCTTCGCCGTGTTCGGCCATCCCGTTGCTCAATCGCTCTCGCCGCGTATCCACGCCGCGTTCGGCCGGCAGGCCGGCATCGCCCTGGAATACGGCCTGGTCGACGCCGCCCCCGAAGCCTTCACCGCCGCGCTCGCGCGCTTCGCGCTGGAAGGCGGGCAGGGCGCCAACGTGACCTTGCCGCTGAAAGAAGCCGCCTTCGCGCTGGCCGCGACCCGCAGCGAGCGCGCCACCCGCGCTGGCGCGGTCAACACCCTGGTGCGCAGCGGCGAAGGCTGGCATGGCGACAACACCGACGGCGCCGGCCTGGTGCGCGACCTCACCGACCGGCACAGCCTGGACCTGCGCGGCCGCCGTGTGCTGTTGCTGGGCGCCGGCGGCGCGGCGCGCGGTGTTGCCCCGGCGCTGCTGGACGCTGGCGTGCGCGAAATGGTCATCGTCAATCGCAGCCCCGGCCGCGCCGATGCGTTGGTCGACACCCTGGGCGAACCGGAGCGCGCGACCTCGCGCTATTGGGAAGACCTGCGCGAGCTTGGCGACTTCGAGCTGATCGTCAACGCCACCGCCGCCGGGCGCCAGGACAGCGGCGCCTTTTCGCTGCCGCTGTCGCTGGTCGACAGCATGACCGCCGCCGTCGACCTCAACTACGGCGACGCGGCCATTGGCTTCCTCGCCTGGGCGCGCGCGGCTGGCTGCCGCGACGTCGTCGACGGGCTGGGCATGCTGGTCGAACAGGCCGCCGAAGCCTTCGCGCTATGGCACGGCCGCCGCCCGGAGACCAGCGCGGTCTATGCCGAGCTGCGCCAACGCGCTCCGGCGCTGGTCGGAGCGGACTGAGATGCTCATGCCCGCTTTGTTGGCCCTGTTGGACGCGCTGCTGTGGCGGCTGCCGCTGCTGATCGCCATCGCGATCGGCATTTCACTATTGCTGCGCGGCCCCGGCACGCCTTCGCGACGACTGGGCCTGCTCGGCCTGGCGGTCTGCCTGGCGGCCGTGCTGGTCGATGCGCTGCTGGGCATGCTGCCGATGGCGCTGCTGGCGCAGGGGGGCGCGGTCTCGCTGGTACGGCTGGGGCCGATCATGCGCGTGGCCGGCCTGGTCGACCACCTGCTGCTGGCCGCCGGCCTGCTCCTGCTGGCCTGGGCGCTGGCGCGAAAGCAGGCGCCGGCCGCCGCGACGCTGGACTGAATCCGGCGGCAAGCGCCGGCTGGCGCGCGCGTCGAAATCCGATCCCACCCTGTGCGACGCGGCATGAGAAAATGCCGGCATGAACGACGAAGTGGCCGCAACGCCGGCAGCAGCGGCGCCGGCTGCCGCGCCGCGCCAGCTCGATGAACCCCTGAAGGCGCGTATCCGCGACGCCTACGCGCGGCTGCAGGCGAACACGCCCGGTTTCACCACCCGCCGCTCGCAAAGCCAGATGATCGGGGTGGTGTCGCGCGCGCTGGCAACCCCAGGCGGGGTGGCTGTCGCCGAAGCGCCGACCGGCGTCGGCAAGAGCCTGGGCTACCTCACCGCCGGCGTGCCGATCGCGCTGGCCGCCAAGAAGAAACTGGTCATCAGCACCGGCACCGTCGCCCTGCAGTCGCAGCTGGTGGAGCGCGACATCCCGGCCTTCCTCAAGGCCACCGGCCTGGAGGCGACCGTCGCCCTGGCCAAGGGCCGCACGCGCTACCTGTGCACGCGCAACGCCGCCGAGCTGCACGGCGAGAGCAGCCAGGATTCGATGTTCGAGGACGAGCAGGCCCTGTACGACCGTCCGCTCAGCCCCGCCGATGCCGAGATCGCGCGTAAGTTGTCCAAGGCCTACGCCGATCGCAGCTGGAATGGCGACCTGGACCTGGCCCCCGAGCAGGTCTCGGTGCCGCTGCGCCTGCGCATCACCACCCCGGCCTCCGGTTGCGCCGGCCGGCGCTGTTCCTATTCGGCGCAGTGCCCGGTGCTGCGCGCGCGCAACGACGTGCGCGAAGCGCAGATCGTGGTCACCAACCATGCCCTGTTGATGTCGGCGCTGTCGCTGGGCGATTCGGACAACGGCCAGCCGTTGATCGCTCCGCCCGGCGACATGCTGCTGGTGCTCGACGAAGGCCATCACGTGGCGGGCGTGGCGATCGACCAGGGCGCGGCCAACCTGCCGCTGGACGAGATGGCCAAGCGCACCGGCCGCCTGCAGATCCTGATCGCCGGCGCTTACCGCGCCATCGACAAGGACCGCATCGGACAACTGCTGCCGAACGAGGCCATCGAGCTGGCCTCGGGCGTGGCCAAATTGCTGCGTGGCTTCCACGGCGAAGTCGAGCGCACCTGGAAACCGGAGCCGGGCGAGCGCGACCCGATGTGGCGCGCCCCCAATGGCCAGCTGCCACCGCAATGGCGCGAGGCGATCGAAGAACTCGGCGAGCAGACCCGCGCGCTCTACAACTGGGTGCATGCCGCGCATGGCCTGGTCGCCAAGGGCAAGCAGGACGATGCCGCGCGCGAGCGCTTGCAGCGCAGCTTCGGCATGGCCCTGGAGATGGTCGAACAGCAGCACGCGCTGTGGAGCGGTTGGCGACGCGAGGACAAGGAAGGCCAGCCGCCGATGGCGCGCTGGATCACCGCCTCGCGCGACGGCGATCTGGTCCTGCATTGCTCGCCGGTATCGGCGGCGCAGGTGTTGCGCACAATGTTGTGGAACGAAGTCGACTCGGTGGTGATGACCTCGGCCACGCTCACCGGCGGCGGCGATTTCCAGGGGTTCGCCATCGACAACGGCCTGCCCGAGCACGCCGAGATGGTCGCGCTCGACTCGCCGTTCGACCTGCCGAACCAGGCCGAACTGATCGTGCCCAACTTCCCGGTCACGCCCGACGACCGCGAAGGCCACCCGAAGGAAGTCGCGCGTTACCTGGTGCGCGAACTGGACTGGGGCAAGGGCAGCATGGTGCTGTTCACCTCGCGCTGGAAGATGGAAAAGGTCGCCGACCTGATGCCGATCGCGCAGCGCAATCGCGTGCTGGTGCAGGGCGAAGGCAACAAGTCGCAGCTGATCGCCGAGCACCTGCGCCGCATCGCGGCGGGTGAGGGCTCGGTGCTGTTCGGCCTGAACTCCTTCGGCGAGGGCTTGGACTTGCCCGGCGAAGCCTGCACGACGGTGGTCATCACCCAGGTTCCGTTCGCGGTGCCCACCGACCCGCAGACCGCGACCCTGGGCGAATGGCTGGAAAGTCGCGGCCACAACGCCTTCAACCTCATCGCCGTCCCGCATGCGCTGCGCACCCTGACCCAGTTCGCTGGTCGATTGATCCGCACCTCCAGCGACCACGGTCGCGTCGTCATCCTCGACTCGCGCCTGCTCACCCGCCGCTACGGTCGCCGCATCATCGACGCCCTGCCACCGTTTCGCCGCGTCATCGGCTGAGCGGCTTCGCGCTGCAGGAGCGGCTTCGCCGCGACGGCTGGCTCATCCGAGGCTCTTTCATCCCGCCTACGCGCGAGCGAGCCCACACTCCCCGCGCGCCATCCGGCGTGGAGGAAGCGGCAATGTGGAAACGTAACGGCCTTTCGCTGGTGTTGCTGGGGTTCTTCCTCATCTTCATCGCCGCGCAGGTGCTGTTCGGGTGGCAGGTCTTCAACGAAGAACGCGTGCGGCAGGGCGCGCCCCTGCTGGGCCTGCTGGCCTATCTGCATTCCGGGCATTTCGTCTCGGCGACGTTCGAGAACTGGGAAAGCGAATTCCTGCAGATGGGCATGTACGTACTGCTCACCGTGACACTGCGGCAAAAAGGCTCGGCGGAGTCGCGTCCGCTTGAGCATGACCAGGAAAATGACAACATCCAGCCCGGTCCCGCGCCCTGGCCGGTGCGGCGCGGCGGCGTATGGCTGAAGCTGTATGAGCATTCCCTGGCGATCGCCTTCGGCCTGCTGTTCGCGCTGAGTTTCGTGCTGCATCTGTTGGGCAGCTGGCGCGCCGACGTGGAAGAACGCCTGATGCGTGGCGAGCCGCCGGTATCGGTTTGGCACCACCTGGCCGGCGCCGAGTTCTGGTTCGAATCGTTCCAGAACTGGCAGAGCGAATTCCTCGCCGTGCTGTCGCTGGTGCTGCTGACGATCTGGTTGCGCCAGAAGGACTCGCCGCAATCCAAGCCGGTCGAGGCGCCGCATTCGCAGACCGGCGACTGAGCCGGCGTCGCGCGCGGCAGCTGCCCTCAGATCCAGCGGTGGCGCCGCCCGATCACGACCGCGATCGCGCCCAGCGCCAACATCGTGCCGACCGCGACGAAGAAGCCCAGCGTCTTGCTCTCGAAGAAGCTGGCATTGAAATTCATCCCCAGCACACCGGCGATCACCGCCAGCAGTCCGAGCACCACCGTGACGAAGGTCAGCAACTTCATGCGCTCGTTGGTCTGCAGCTCGGTCTGGGTACTGAACAGCTGGAAGCTGCCGACCACCAACTCGCGGGCGTTTTCGACGATATCCATGGCGCGCTCGAAGCGCGTGTCGAGTGCATGCAGGTGCCGGGTGACCTCGGTGCGGTCCGCGGGCGCGAAATCCGGCCGCGACAATCCGTCGAACACCACCCGATGCGGGGCCAGCATGCGACGCAGGCGCGAGGCCGACTTGCGCAGCAATCGGAGCCGCGGCAGCGCGGCGCGGCCGGGCGGGTCGTCGGAGAGGATGCGCACCTCCAGCCGCTCGATCTCGATCTCGAATGCCGATCCGGCCGCGAAATAAGTCGACAAATGCCAGTCCAACAGGGTGGCCACGAAACTGGCCTCGCCGAGGCAGCCGATATCCGACAGCGCATCTTCCTGCCGCGACTTGAGCTCGCTGAGGAATTCGATTTCGCGTGCATGGCAGGTGACGACGAAATCCTGGCCGGCCACCAAGGTGAGCACCGTGCCCTCGAAGCCGAGGTCTTCGCCCACCGCCACCGACACGACCCGCGCGACGAAATGGGTGCGCAGTTTCCACAGCCCGGGATAGGTGGGCTCCGGCCACGCGGGTTTGAACTGTTCATCCAACGCCAGCGCTTGCCACACGCGCTCGACGACTTCTTCGGGCGCCGCGGTCAGGTCCACCCACAACAGTTCATCGCTACCCGGCTGGATCGCGCCCAGCTCATCGAGCATCAATCGCCGCGGTGCGCCGGCGCCATACAGCGTGATGTCGACACAGTCGGAGGTCGTGGCCGAGCCATCGCGAACACGCGTATCCATGAGGGTATTGAAGAGAGCTCGCCGAGCGGAGCGGCGCAGCTTTGCGTGGGTCGCGTCGCGGATGCGTGAGGCCGGCGCGCCTGAACAGCCGATGCTCGCAATACGTTGACGCGACACGCGACGCGCATTAACAGCTGGCCGCCTATGGTGCCCACTCATCCCTTTGGCAGGACCCGTGACATGACCATCAAGACAATGGAAGACCTCTTCATCCACGAGCTGTCGGACATTTACAGCGCCGAGAAGCAGCTCACCCGCGCGCTGCCCAAGCTCGCCCGTGCCGCCACCAATCCCGATCTCAGTGCTGCCTTCGAAACGCATCTGGAGGAGACGCTCGGCCAGGTCGAACGCATCGACAAGGTCGTCGAGGTGCTCGATATCCGTCTCAAGCGCATCAAGTGCGCGGCAATGGAAGGCTTGGTCGAGGAGGGCAAGGAGATCATCGATTCGATCGAAGCCGGCCCGCTGCGTGACGCCGCGCTGATCGGCGGTGCACAGAAGGTCGAGCACTACGAAATCGCAGGCTACGGCACCTTGGCCGCGATGGCCAAGCAGCTCGGCTACAAGGACGCGCTGCCGCTGTTGCTGGAAACCCTGGAAGAAGAAAAGGCCACCGATGAAAAACTCACGATGCTCGCCAAGGGCGGCGCCAACGCCCAGGCGGCAGGTGCAGGCAAGAAGGCGGCCTGATCCCAGTATTGGCTGAGTGTTCGAGTTCGAGGCCGACGCCGTGCTCACCGCACGGCGTCACTTCGCAGAGGTGAGGCGAAAAGCCGGAGTTTTCCATGTCCAAGACTTCCAGAACGCTGGCCGTGACCGGCCTCATCGCCGCCGCGGCGACCGGCATCTACATCGCACGCCAGCGCGCCCGCAACCTGCCGCGCGAACAGGACCGCGCCATTGCCGGTGCGTTGGTGGCCCTGCACGATCTGCAACGCCGCGCCGCCCGATTGGCGTTACTGCGGCCGTTGCCGGCACCGGCGCGGGCCTATGCGCGGCGGCAGTGGACATTGGCTGAAGATGGCGTCCGCCACGCCAATCGTTATGTCGCGATGGACGAACCGTTCGGCGTCCAGGTACGCGAGTTCAGCGAGCCCTGCCTGCATGCCCTGGGCGCCAGCGAGGACGCGGACTTCGCGCAGGCCTACGCCCACGCGATGGTGCAATCGCAGCAGGAAACGCTGATCTGGCTCAACGAGCATCTGCTCCCCACTGCCTGGGAACCGGGCGTGCGCCGCCTGCTCGAACGGACCCGCCGGCAGACCATCGAGCAGTTGCGGCTCGCGTTGCAGCTATTGCGCGAGCGGCCCGCGGACGTGGGGCTGGAGCGCGACGAGGCCTGCCTGACCGATCCGGCCACCTTCAGCGGCCCGCACAGAACCGAAGCACTCATCGACGAGTCCGTGGAAGAGACCTTCCCGGCCAGCGACCCGGTTTCGCCGTTCATTGCCGCGCGGGCGCCCTGATCGCGCGGGCAGCCCAGGATCACGCTGAACGCCCCTGCTTGAGCGGTGGCGTGGCCTCAGGGAGCGGCCCAGTGCCCGTGTAAAATCCGCGCCATGTCCTGCAGTGCCACCAGCCCTCGTGCCGACGCGCGCTACGCCGCCTCTCTGCGCCTGTCCGTCGCCCCGATGATGGACTGGACTGACGAGGCGTTTTAGTCTTTTAAAAACAAAGTGTTATGGCGAATCTATCGAGCTGCGAAGCACTTTCGTCGCATCCATGTTGGGACGAAGTCGATTCGGCAGGCATAGCGTCTTGAGAGGCTGTGACCCCTTTCTGGCCGGGTCGCAACCCCCGGGCTTTGTCAGTAACCGCTGGTACGGCTGGTGGGGGCAGGTCAGCTGGCGCAGCGGTGAGCGGCTATGTTGCCGCTCTCGTAGCAGTAACCCCTGCCGTGGTAAAGCTTTCCGAGCGGCTTGCCGCTGAGACAAAGCGTGCGACAGTACGCCTTCTGGCAATCCCGTCTGCGGCAGCTAAGGTGTACAGTGGCGACCGGGGAAAGGAACGAACAGTAATGCGGCTCATCGACGGATCTGCAACGCTCGTCATAGCGGGCTTCTGGAATGCAGGCGTTCTGACGCCTGCTTGGGTCGCGAAATTTGGCTTGGAACTTGAGGGCCAGGTCGCTGTTACGGTCACCGCGCCTATGCCCGCTGGCACTGCCGTCAATGCTCCTGCGTCTTTCAAGTTGCCCGGCTTGGCCTATGCGGTTGGCTCAGGGAGCCTCATGTTGAGCCCGACCGAACCAGGTCTCGAAGGGCTTGCCATCGTCCAATCGGCAGCCGTGCGGATTCTTGGAGCCCTTCCTCACACTCCGGTGCTGGCGCTGGGGTTTAACGTTTCCTTCCAGGCGGACGACCCACAACCTCTGCTGGGCGTCTTCGGGGCCGCACAGGGGGGGGCAATCGATGCCGCTCCTGAGGGGTGGGTCTCGGCAGCGAACCTTATTCGCACCACGCTGTCAAAAGACGGAGACGACCTTAACGTAGAGCAGATCTACGAAGACGGCGGGGTCCGTGTTCAGTTTAATTTTCACCAAACAATAACCTCCGCTGCTGCAGCTGTAGAGGTCTTGAATCGGCGTTCATTTGGCGACGCCTTCTCGGCTGCTCTAGAGATGGCCAAAGGGATGTTTAACGAGGAGCTCCAAGATGTCGCAGACCGTTGAGATCATCAATTTGGACGAAGAAGTTGGTCGACACGCTCTGGAGAGCGTCGGTGCGATCTCCACTCTTGAGCAGATGCCCCAGGGGCAGTACGTGAAGACCATGGTGGTCAGCCTCAGCGATGCAAAGCGTATGGACTCGATTCGGCGCTTGAATGGCGTCGCGCCCATCATTTCTACGGTGGTTCCGCGCCGCTGATCCGTTCCGCCTAGAGAGTGCTTGGGGACGCGCGGTGCACTTTACCTACGCCGAATCACTAGATAAGCAGCAGCTCCAACAGGGCGACGTTCTGCTGCGCACACCAGCAATTGATTCGCTGCTAAAAAACGTCCACCCATACTTTCACGATCGGCCTGATAATCTGTACTTCATGGTGCTCACGCAGACCTGCGATTTGGTGCGCCGACCATCGCCAAAGGCGGAGTACATCGCGATATGTCCAGTGCGACCAATTCAAACGGTTATCGAAAGAGCCCTCAAGCGCTTCGTGTCAGTCTCCCAAGCGAAAATTCCGGTCGGTTCGGCGAAGGATAGACAGAAGTTTCAGGACTTCTTGACCAGGCTTCTCAACAATAACGAGCCTGGCTACTTCTATCTCTACAAAGACGACCTGCTCCAGCAGGACTGTTGCGCGATCACACGGCTGTCCATTTCGATCCGTACTGAAGAGCATTACGATACCTGCCTCTCAGCTAAATACATTGAGCTGAACGAATCATTTCGCGCGAAGCTAGGGTGGGCAGTTGGAAACATCTATGGTCGGGTTGGCACGGAGGATTGGGATTCCGCCGAACTCCGAAAGCGCATCGGCGAACATATGAGCTCAGCGATCGTATGGGTAGCGGACGAAAAGCAAAGGGACTCTATGGTCGCGCAACTCGACCAACTCTCTGCAGCGGGGCAGGACGTTAACGAGGCATCGGTCGCGGCCGTGCAGCGAGCGTTTGTTCCAAAGAAGGATCAGCTCGTCCAGCTTGTCCAGGGCCTAATGGAGGCTGCGGGCGTCGATGAAGCAAAGCGGAAAGTGGTTGAGCGAAGGCTGCGCAGCGACCCGCAGTTGACTCAGCTAGTTAAGGTCTGAGTGCATTGCAGCTATCCTTCAATACTTTCTCCTCGCACTCCAAGTCAACAGTTTCCTAGCGCACTCTAGCCTTTGCGCAGCCCCAAAATGGCGTGCCGTGTCACTAAAAATGCCCGTGAGCCCCTCTCGAGGATTGCTTGAGGTCTTATGGACACCGAGCGATTGAAATCACATTATCGTGGGTGCTAGCTTGAAGGCTTAGCAGAGGCCTAATGCTCTACGCTGTTATGCAAAGTGCGCGGCGGGCCGCATTTTTATGTGTACCTATTCGCTGTGCCCGTTCCTTCGAGATACTCGCGGAAGATCAGATACGGATCGATCACCAGCCTGACGCGCGCATGGCGACGTGCCCCAAGCTCCCAGAGGGCCCCAGATGCTCGCCTCTGTCGCGTGAGTGATTTCTTCCTGGGTGCTGCCTATAGCAAAGGACGATCAATGCGTGCGCTTCCTTATCCCTCGCCGGGTGAAATTCTGCTTCATGAGTTCCTGGAGCCTATGGCTCTCAGTGCTGAGCAACTGGTGGAGAGTTTGGGGCTCCAGGGAAACGAAGTGCTCGAAGTCCTTCGTGGGCGCGGTCGTATCACTCCGGAGCTTGCCCAGGGCCTCTCGGAAATATTCGGCACAAGCGAGGGGTTTTGGTCGGGTCTGCAGGAAAGCTATGACAAGGCTAATTGAATTGCGCTGCCCGCCCCGTTGGAATTCTTAGGGAAGAAGATAGTCGCGCAATCGCAATTGGTGAGCGTCCCAGATCGATCTCAGCTTCTTTCGTGCGGAGCTAACCGCTTGTCTCGATATCCCGAGCTCTCTAGCTATTTCAGACTGTGGGCGGCCGTCTCGGAGGAGTGCCCAAACCCGCTCCTTAAGGCTTGGATTCTTGCGAGCTTTAGGCGTCCGTACGCCAGAGTGGACACGGTCGTAGGCCAAGCGTCGAAGCATGTGCTCGTCCGGGTGTGGTAGCCCGGGCAACTCGAATGCGTAAGCAGACGCCGAGAAGTTGCAGACTGCATCCAGCTCTTGCAGGAAGGCAGCTTTGTACCGCAAATCAGTTCGATACCGTGACTTCGGATTGCTGGGGTCATGTACCTCGCAAAAGCGTGCGCTCTTCAGGCCGCTGCTCAGCAGGTGGGGGGATTCTGAAGTGGCCACCCATCGCATGCTGGGGCGCCAGCAAAGCTCACAACATCGGTCGCTTCCGGCCGCATGATCCGGCACCCGTCCCAACTCGGGATGGTTCCTGTGGCCGGGGCGAAGCCTCTTAAGTAGATGCAGGACCTCGCGCATCAGGTCGAGCGCCTGGGTGAAAGACGCCGACCCTGGTGGTGCAATGCCCTGGGCATCGTCACAGCTATGGATAGCCAAGCGCAGGCACTGGATCCAACGCTCGATGGCGCGAGTCGCTTCATCTGCAGGCGCGGTTTCCGGCGCATTCGTGCTCGAAGTGCACAGGTGACGCACTGCCGGATACATGGCCAGTCGCGCCATGACGGAAGGGCCGGGTTGACGCCAACCAATGGACGGGCGGAACCCTTGGAGTAGCTCCGAGTCCCACAACCCCGAGTAGCTGATGATCGCAGCAAATGGCTCATCCACATGGATTTTGAGCAAACCCCAAACCGAGTACCGTCGCGACGTGAGCGTGTGCGACGCCGTCAGCGCTTGCGCAAAGTCAGAAACGCCGAACCGAAGCGCCGAGGGGCAGCTCTTACAGGCTGACGCAGCCTGGTGGATGCGGGCGCGGACGGAATTCATGTCAACCTATTCTGTCATAAATAGGAGCCCATAAACTATTTGCGGTGACCTATCGTCGCGTCAGGTAACAAGAAATCATTGGAAGAGACGTGAGCACCCGAGCGCTCTTGGTGGACCTATATGGCCCCCTGCTGACCTACGACCAGCTGGCGAAAATCCTAGATAGAACCGCGGCCAGTCTGCGGACCAATCTGAGCAAGCGCGATAGCACCTCTGGTCGAATGCTGGCCTCGGCCAGGATCCGTATCGGTAGGCGTGTCTACTTCCGCACCGAGCGAATCGGCGAGCTTCTGGATGGACAACAGGAAAAGTACGCCGGAGCTTGCGAATGAATACCGTCTTCCTGCTCATGGCGGAATACGAAACCGCACAGATCCCCTTGGAGAGGGTATGCCCGATGTTCGGGCTGACCCCGCCAGAGGCAGCGAAGCGTGCTGCGAGAGCTGCTTTGCCCGTACCGGCTTATCGACTTGCGAGTCAGAAGTCGCCGTGGCTGGTGGATGTGCATGCACTGGCCTCGTACCTTGATCAGAAGAAGGCGCTGGCCGAAGAGGAATGGCGGCGGGTACGTGGTGCCGTGAGCCCGTTGCAGGAACATAGGGCAGCGTGATGAACACGCTTCCTTGCTCGAAGGAACTTGGCGTCCCGGTCGTATGTCCGCCGGAGCTATAGGTCTCCGCCCACCTCAGAACTCTCCAACAGATGAAAATTTCCCCGTGGTCCTGGCCGCGGCGGGTTCGCATGTCCGCCGCACGAGGGGGACACAGGCCGAGCTCAGCGAGCAGGAAAAGTCGGAAGTAGTTCGACACAAGCGCGTCCGTTGGAGCAAGCCAAAGGGAGCCCGCCGGCCTGGCGTGATCGACGCCATGCGCTGCGAGCTTGTCCGATGCCTTGAGCAGCGGCAGGGTTCCTGCTGGACACGCATCAAGTATCAGGTGCACGTCGCCGGCTACACGATCGAGCGTGCGGGCGAACGAGTGCGGGCCTTTCGCTCGGATGGCGCGGAGTCGCTGTTGGCTACCGTCCTCGCATTGCTCTACATGACCGACGTGCGAACCGGCTTCGTCGGCAAGCCGCGCGCCGGGGGCGGCCAATGGCAGCGCTATACGCTGCGCGATATCGCCCAGCTGGCCTACGGCTCCCAAGGCGAAGGCGACATACGCCGGGCCAGTCGCGCGATCGCAGCCATGATTAGCCTCGGTTGGACGTACCCCACCAAGCAGGTTCGCCGGCATACCGGCGACGCCACGTTCCGCAGCGAGGCCGGGGTTCGCCGCCTGAACCTCAAGAGAATCTGCGACATGACGGGCACGACGTGGTTGCTGCAGCGCGACCGCCGCCATGCCGATCAAAAGCACGGCACTAACACTGCCTCGATCGAGGAAGGCAGGGCCAAGCTGCAAGCGCGTCAAAAGCGCCTGCAGGAGAATCGCGCACAGATTGAGCGGCTTGAGGCAGAGCTGAAGGAGGGCCGTCCTCAATCCGCTGCAGGCCCGCCCAGAGCGGGAGGCGGAGGCGGCACTCCCGTGCTCCTACGCCACGTTTTCGGCTCCTCCCCCGACTGACATCGAGGCCGGCGCGGGCAGCTATTGCCCAACCCCTCGGAATGGCGAAAAAAAGCCATCCGCATCCGTTCAAGAAGGCGCGTCGCATGCGTCGATCACCGAAGTAGGCCCAACACGGGCATCCCCTCACTCTCATCCGCGAGTTATCCACATGGCCTGTGGGTACGTCGGTGGATACCTTTACGATAAGTACCCCTATTTGTCCTCCTTAATTGGCAGTCCTATCAATCAACCTATGGTTGAAAGCACAGTAAGCACAAGAAAGCGGCTCAGCAGCCAGTTTCGAATCGGGCGCCGAACTCGATCTGAGAAGTGAATGTGGAGTCTGACGAAGCTGGCGCTTCTCCCGCCCACAGCAGTGAGCGCCCAGAGCGCGGAGACGGCTGCAGCGAGCGGGCGCACTTCCTTGCAGATCCGGTTCGTGCGGCGGTGAAACTGTTGACCGATACCCAGCTTCATTTCCAAGGTCACGCTCGACTCGCTGGATCCACTGCAAACCAGGCCTGCCTCAAGACCTGAGCATCCACCAGAGCGTTATGCCTGCGAGCTGAAAGCGAGGGCTGTGTCGAGAAGCACGATTCGATCGCGCTTTGCATTGCCACACTGGATACGAGGAGCTCCTCCACCTCCGGCAGCGGCCGCAGATCGCTCAGAGCACTGCTTGGGAGGTCAAGTCCATTGAGCGCGAATCTGAGCAGCTCAAAGTCAACCCGATAGTCGGCAACGACAGTCGGATTCCCTATCGACGAGAGGAAGTCACGAAGGGCTTGAGCGAACTGCAAGTCGGTCAACGCCGCGGCGCCCCTTTCAAGAAGGGGATATACCACCTCCTGGACGAAGGGCGGGGCTCCAACGGGCAGTGAACCCCTCTCCGCATAGAACACCCGCGAAGGATCCTCTCCGACCAAGGCTAGGCTGACGAGCTCGGCATCGTTTATGTCAGCCCACTCACAATCCAGGAAGAGCAACATTTCGACCTCGAAGCCAGAAAACGCCAAACGACTAGTTGCCTGGACCGCAGTCTAAGTGTCGCGAATCCGGGAACGGTGCCGCGGAAGGTTAGCCCAAGCCGCAGCGCCGGCCAATCAGCGCCACATGACCATCGCCGGCAGCCGAGGGCTCCAGCCGGCTGATATCTTGCCGATGCGACACGACTGCGAAGGCTCCCTTCGGCAACCAAAATTGCGGCGGCCGCAATTTTCGGCGATCAGGCACAGCGCAGGCCGCTTGACCCAGCCCCTGAAGTCAGAGGCGCTACACGGTTGGTTGGGGCGTTGTGTGAGAGACCAGAAGAGGCTGTCAGACCTCCTGCTTCGGTAGGCAGTGGATTTGTCCATCCCATGTCGCCAGCCTGCCGCTTAGTTCTGCCGCAGGTGACCGATGACGGCGACCCCCGCTTTGGGAGCGGCCGGTTTTTGCCGGTACGCCATCGTCACAATCTTTGTCCGTCAGACCCCAAGATTGCGGCGGCCGCAATTTTGGGCAGCCCGGCTACAAATCCCCTGCCCCAGACCAGCCCCCGCAGTCGGAGGCGCCAAAGTTCAGCGGGACGCTCTGAGAGAGACCAGAACGTGTTTGTCAGACCTCGTGATCTGGTAGCGCGAGGCTCTCCCAGCGACGTACCGCCAGTCAGGGGGCAACCCACGTCAAATAGGTCGGCCCCATAGTCGCAGGCTCAAGCGTGGCTGCAGTGTGCCGATCCAGCGCCCATGGCTTTTTGAGCTGACCCCAAAATTGCGCCCGCCGCAACTTTGGACATCCTAGGCACTCACTTTTCCTCGGACTCGGCCTGGAAGGCGGAGTGCGGTACGCCTGCGTCATCGCCGCAACTGCTCAGCCACAACGAAAATTGCGGCCGCCGCAATTTTGGGCGCCCCAGGCTCACCTCTCACCTCGGACCGGATTAGAAAGCAGAGGGCGCCGTACGACAAACGGAGGGCACTGCGAGCGATCAGAGGGGGAGCCGTCAGACCCCATGAATCTGATAGTGGAACATAAAGGGTGTATTACAGGGGCGGTCGCTTTGCGCCGCTCAGCCATACGCCGCAAGGAAACTTGCGTAATACACACCGCGCCACATGTATATCGTTTGTAATACCGACTGACGGCTCTCTCGGGCGCTCAGTGCGGGCCGCAGCGGCCGAGTTGTCTCGCTGCCTGGGGCTCGGCTCAATCTCTAGTCGCAAGATCAAGGCGGTGGACTTCTCGCGCCGAACTTGTTGGCTCGGTATGAGGTAAGCCTCGCGACTCTTTGCCCTCAACGAGGGCGTACGTATGAGGCCAAAATTGCGGCGGCCGCAATTATGCGGCCCAACGTACTGACAGCCTGACCGGGTATCGGGGTCGCGAACCCGGATTAGCGAGGCAGGCTCCGGAAACGCGCCCCCCCCGGTGCACTGTCGAACCCGTGACCCACCCCCAAATTGCCGGGCCATCAGCAGGCACGAAAGGGAATGCTGATGCGGAGCGTGCGACTGAGTCCAAGCAGATCCGCGGAGGCAGCCTTGAATACTCCCGGGAACGTCCTGATTGACCTGGGAACGGCACCTAGTAGCCTTCGGCACCGCTCTGCAGTTGGCCGGCACGCGGCTGCAGGCGAATCAGCTACAGCAGTCTCTCCGCAAGCGGCCGCCCCTGTTCCCGCCGATCCGGTCACCAGCGCGCTATCCGCGGAAGGCTACGTAAGCATCTGGGACATCATTGGCCGCAGAGCCGCCATAGGGCAGCCAGCTATCACAGGATGATCCCCGTCAGCAGCGCCCCTTGGTACGCAGGAGCTAAATCGGGGCGCTTCCCGAGCGCGTCGGAATAGCCATGTGGCGCGTCGAGGACATTCGAGCTTGGGTCGCTCATCTCGGACGTTAGCCGCCGAACTTACGGGCTTCCGGAGCGGGTCACGTCAATGGGGCTGCTAATAGCCTAGAAAAAAGCGGACTTGCTCCCGCAGTAGAAATTTTCGACTGCGAGCGGCCCGCTGGATACCTGCCCGATGTGGCAATGAAAGGAGCTATGACCTCAAGCCGGCTTAGACCCTAGCAATGTCGCCGGTGCGCCTTGGGCGGCGGGGGTGGCACCCATCCGGAAAAGGGGGTTCGAGCTATTAGCGCATCCGTCCAGCTACCCATCGATGCGCCCGACCGCGCCTCGAGTGGAGCTTCGATCCAATGCACGTCGATGGCGGCGACCCCGGCGTCGTCCAAGGGGAAGAAGGGGCCGTCGGGTTCTGTAAGGTACCAATCACCCTGCAACGCGCCACAGGTGCAGACATTCGCCAGGTACGTCACGCCGGCAGTCTTGGACGCCGCTAGCAGAATCTGTGGCGCACGGCTGGTCCAGCCCGACCGCGTTGTTTCGTCTAACGCCTCTACGTAAGTCAGCAGCGCGCTCTCTTTGACCGCGACCCACTCGCCGTCGTCGTCGCGCTGGAGGAAGGCAGGCACGAGCAACGCCGACACAGTCATTGGTGCATTGCAGGCGTGACAGCCAGCGGGTGCCGTCAGGACGGCGAAGCGATCGGCGCGCAGGGTGGGTTCCATGGCAACAGCGTAGCGGCAAGCGCATCGCGGCGCGACCTCGGAGGGCCCCGCGGCCCGCCTGCCATAGCGATAGATGGGGCGACGTCTGCTTCCAGGCGGACACCCCGATGAGGGAACCCTCCACGGCATGTTGGGCGGGGGGCGGAAAGGTGTACGGTCAGGCGACCGTGGTACAAAGAATCCGGCCACGTGGAAGCGTCTAAGGGGAAAAGCGGCTCATTGGAACTGTTCCGCCGAACACTGATGCGCGGGTTGCGGTTATGGTCGATTGCGACAACACCAGCCCAGAAGTCCTCGAACACGCCCTCCGCGTTGTGGCCCAATTTGGCCGCGTGGTTCTGCGTCGCGGTTACGGCAATCACTCAACCCTAGCCAACCGCTGGCAACAAGCCCCTGTCAGGCTCGCTTTCATGCCGTGCCTGCAGTACCAGTACGCCGCGGGGGGAAATACGGCCGATATCGCGTTGGCTCTCGTTTCCATGGAGGCGATGTTCGATGGCCGGCCGACACCTTCTGTTTAATCCTGCGAGATCCTTGGTTGAAGAGCTACGAGTCAGCCACCGTGTCGCCGTCACCGTCAGCGACCTCCTTCGCCGATTATACGGTCGAGCCGAGGGCGTCGATCGCCGAGCCAAGGTCGCGCACAATGGTAGCCAATGTCGTCCGACCTCTACTGGCATTGGGAAGCGGCCCGAGCACCTCCGGTCCACAGACATGGTGGCACTTTTGACGATTCGTCAAATTTCAGGGCGCCGCCCCCATTCCCAGCTAGTTCGTTGGCGATTCGTCAGATCGAGAAAGTGCCCGGAGCATGGTGCGAGTGGGCGCCAGCTGTCCGCTCAATCCGGCCGGCTTGTTCCGGTCTTTCACAGCTGGCTCCCCAAGCACAGGGCGCCGCAAGGGGGGGGGCGGGTGCAGTCGGTTCGCTCTACTGGATAGGCTGTGTCAGGACGGAGGCTTGCGAAATGGCGTGATGGGCTAGGTGTCTAGGGTCAGATGCGCTATCTAAGGCTATGAAATGTAAAGAAAAACACTCTGCTGGCAGAGGCGGCTGAGCTCCTGTGAACTTCATCGCCTTCACGTTGTCCTAGTGACAAGTGATGTGTAAAGTGTAAAACCACTTGTCAAGTGAGATTCCTATGGGCACGAAGCTGAAGAACGCTCCTGTGTACTTCACCCTCGGCCAGATTCAGCACAACCCGCTGTTGAGCCTAGAGAATTACGTCCCGCAGATCCAAGAGAGTATGCGGAAGGCTGGCTATCCCGGCTTCCGCAAGGTGACATCGGTTGCATTCAATTTGAGCCAGGTCGCGAGCGGCGGTAATGCCAACTTAGAGGCGCCGGCTCAGAGGATTGATCAGTATCAGTTCTCGAATGTTGCCGAGACTTGTCAGTTCGTCATGGCAGCGAATGCCATTTCGTTCCAAACAACGAACTATCAAGACTATGAAGTCTTTTGGGCTGAGCTTCGGCGGGGATTGGAAATCCTAGATCATGCCGTTGACGGGTTGAGCTTTGTCGACAGGCTAGGGATTCGTTATCTGGATGCCGTCGCGCCGCGCGAAGGCGAGAGTGTGAAGAACTATCTAGCTCCCGAGTTGCTAGGGTTGCCGGCACGCATGCCTGAGTCGATGTTCGCGTATTCCTTCTCCGAGACAGTGCTTGTCGCAGAAGGAATCGGCAAGGTTGTGTGTCGCGCAATAGCACAGAATGGAAGTGTGGCATTCCCGCCTGATCTGCAGTCTTCCAGTCTTAAGCTAAAAGATAGGTTTCTCGGCGTGAGTGGCGAGCACGCAATCCTGGATACAGATGGTATATCAGAGGAGAAACGACCCTACGACCTCAGCGAGATTGAGAGTCACATGAATAGCTTGCACGAGCTCATGGCGAGTTGCTTCAAGGCGTCAGTTTCGGACGAGGCATGGAAGATCTGGAAGGGAGAGGATGAATGATTATGAGCAACCTCAGGCCAACTCAAAGTGCAGCACAAGTCCGAGATGCAATTGCTCGGACGCAGCTATTAGAAAGGATGTCTCCTCGACAAACGTGCGCTGCCGAACCGATCCGTGCTACCAGTCTTGGTTACGGTCTCGGCGTGCATTGCGGCGTCATCGTGATGGCCCTTGCGGCAGGCACGGGCGGACTCACTACGGCCGGCTACATCAACGAGCGGAGTGAGCGCGGCTACAAGATTCAAGGAGTTGAGTATTCAGCAGTGCGGGGGGCGAGGCGTGAGGTTGCGGTCCACGTCAGGACTCCTATAGAGACATTAACTGTCATCAGGGACGTCTTCAGTCCTTCTATTACGGACTTGGCCCTGATGTTCAACGTGTCGCGGCAGGCGATTTATAACTGGCAAGCTGGCCAGGCGGTCGCTACGCAGAACGAGGAGAGGCTTGAGAGCCTTGGTCGTGCCGCCGATCTGCTGCGCTCAGCAGGGATGGTCGCCGGCGCTCGTCCCCTAAAGCGCAAGCTACCTGGTGGGAAGTCGTTGCTTGAGTACATCCAGACGGGCGGGAGCGCTGAGGACGCAGCCAAGACCTTGATCGCAACGCTACGTCAGGAAGCTGCGCAGCGTGCGGAGATCTCGGCGAGGCTCACGGAGCATGCTAGGAAGTTCGGCTCGGAACAGCTAGGCACGCCATACCTTGACGAATCCGCATGAAAGCGCGGAATCCGTAGAGCCGAAGTGGAGCCGCGAGACTCCATGGCGGCAGGGCAGCTTTTTGCCTCGTGATTGTGCTGTTGCACTCGGCTTGGTGGAGGCTGACGACGATTTGTCCGCCGCTATAGTCGTGTCTCACGACTGCGATTTAGCGCAGTCGGCCGACGTTGAACCCGACGTCGAGGTCATTGTTGGCACCAAAGTGGACGCCGTGGATGGTAACTACGCCCACGCAAAGAATGCCCGAGTGGTGCATCTGGCGTGCCCAGGAGGGAGCGACAAGGCATTCGTTGCCCTTCAAGCACACAAGAAGACCCGAGTGCCGAAGGAATGCAGCGGCGCCTGCTTGGCCACCTACGAGCCGAACCCCGCGCTCCGACTCGATACCGCGGGGCACAGGATTCTCCAGCGCTGGCTCGCCGCTCGATACCGTCGAGCGGCTTTCCCCGACGAGTTTGATAAGCGCCTCACCGACACTAAAGTCCGGGAACGCCTGGCGAAAGCGCTTGCTCAGACCCAGCAGCACATTGCTGGCGTCTTCTTTGACGTTGATGGCGGTGAAGAGAAGGACCGCGAAGGAGCCGATGACCCGTACGAGCTGGGAATCACGCTGCTCTACAGCGCCGCGGAAGACCCTGATGAGGCCTTGGGTGAAGCTAAGAAGCTCAAGGGTCGCATCGATGAGATCTTCGATGCGCGCTGCAAAGTCGACGGGCGGTGGCATTCCATCGAGCTCGTCTACGTTCAAGTAATCTCAGATGAGGCGATGACGGTTGCCGAAGCGCAGCGGCTCAATCGCTGGCATGCGGACCACATCAGCCTTCGAGCAGACCCGGTGGGCCCGATCGCCGACTCCTAGTGGAGCGGGCGACATTCCTCAGCTGCATGGCGCGACGTTGGGCGCCCGCGGTGGCGATTCGGTGGCCCAAAAAAGTAAGCAATTCACTGCTTAGTGTTGCGGAACTACCAGTGCGACGGTGCCGCGGACGCGGTGCGACGCCACAAATCTGCGGTAATCCCCCCATTTTTAGCAGTTGCCAAAAGTGGACCTATGCGGCCATTGCCAACTTCTGCATCGGCGTGATGCCGCCTAGCGCCATGTTCGGGCGCTCATGGTTGTAAGTCCATAGCC
>Ga0160436_1000229_pt1 | contig 27070 bp, 22 predicted proteins | sample HID1973M_E0MG_FD_108264 | JGI IMG/M metagenome (GOLD analysis project Ga0160436, IMG submission 108264) | Enriched mosquito-associated microbial communities from UW Madison campus, WI, USA - HID1973M_E0 MG | ecosystem: Host-associated > Arthropoda: Insects > Digestive system > Unclassified ...
CCGGACCAGCTCGACGAGCTCTTGCTTGTACTCCGGGCTGTAACGCTTGCGCTTCGACATGGACACTCCTTTGGCCCAGTATGGGCCTTAGTGAAAGTGTCCGCAGAATCGGGGTAGAACCCCACACCATATTTCGAGGTGCAGGCCGATGGCTTATGTCCCGACCTGACAGCCGGTCAGTTCTGGTGGTTGCCACAGCCTATTCTCGCCAACCTCGCGGGCGACCGTTGGACGCTGCGCTATTGACCAGGGCGTTTTAGATATCCTTCTTTAAAGCGATAAAGGGCCAGAGGACGATTGACGGGGAATCCAGTGAAGGCGGCATGGTCCTGGTCAATCGCTCCGTCCAGAAGTTTACGTAACTCTTCCGCTGGCGACTGGTCCGAGGCCAATGCGTCGTCATACGTGGCCTGGATTGGAAGGGTGGCTTGGAGGGCGGGGGTACCCAACACTAGCACTTCTCTCTCTGGTATGAGCCGCGGTGACGCTATCAGTTGGTAGCGACCATCGACTACTTTACGCTTTGGTTCCAGATGATAGAGCTTGTGTACCCGCTCGACTGGACACCAAGCGCCGAATGCGAAGGTGGCAAGTGCATCCCGGATTTCATCGTCGTTATGGCAGTACTCCAAAACAGACTTCAATGCCACTTGAATTGAGTGAGACACCACTGAAGCAAAATAGTCGGCGTTGAACAGTCGGTCGACATGTTCGCCAAAGAACGTATCGTCTGCGAACTCGGCAGCGATCGTTTCCATTGGATTGGTTTCGCAGCTTCTGACAATTATGTTGCCCTTTGGTTCGCCGGGTTGTCTTGGAAATCGAAAGCTCAATTTCAGGTGTTCTAGGTGCGTGCGAATTATGTTGAGCGCATGGTGTGCTGAGTTGGCATTTCCTGCAAACGCAATGAAAGCGCTCGCCTCGTATGCCTTGTCGAAATAGCGCCCTTCAAAGGATCCACTTGGCGACAGGTCTGGACGCATTACAAGAATGCGAACTTCGTGAATTTTCCGAAGGCCGGTCAGAAGCGTGCGGTAGTGCGTGGGTTCACCATCGCGCTCTTGCTTCTTCGTAAGCGCACTATCTGCAACGGCGAAAAGTCCCAAGGGACGTGCGACATCATGTTCGTACACGAATCTATCGCCGACATCGCGACGGCTAATCTCATGCCCCATCAAAATTAAGGTCAAATCGAACCCTCCCCGTAGTAGTTAGATATTAGTGCGAGCAGGCCTGGGCAGATTTGGCGCTAGGACGTACTCTTTAGCGAACGTTGCTGCCTTTCTAGAGCAAGGCGGGCCTCTAGCGAGCGATGAAGTTCGGACCAACTCGCAAGGTAGTGTTCCAGTCGGCCTCGAAGCACGTCCTCCCTTTCGAGGATCGGGTATATCGACTCGATAGCAATGACAGCCATGTACGGGTGTGAGTCATCGTCATACAGGGCTTCCGTGACGATGCCAAGGAGCATGTCAAACTCGCTAATGAACGGTGCGCCACTGAAGCCACCTCGTGCAGTGGAAGAGACCACGAAATGAACATCGCTCGTATCGTAGCGGTTGATGTCCGTGTGGATCTCTGCGGAAGCGGCCAGCTTGTAGGCACCGTCAGAACGTGGCACGACGGGATAACCACAGAATATGCCGCGGGTCAGGATGAGGCTTTGTTCAATCCACTCGCCCCACATCTCAGGTATCTCAATGTGGGAAGCCGGTGTGCTATGACCCCGTTCCTCATTGGTGTGTTTGACCGATAGATCGCGCCACAAGTCCGATACCAGAATGGCGACATCTGCATCATCGGGGTGATAAAGAATGTCTGTGACTGGCCAGCCAGTCTCGTCTTGGCGTGTGTTTCCTTGAAACAGCGTGGGGTTGTCGTAGCCCCGCACAACATGTGCGGCGGTAGCAAATGTGCCGCCACCAATGTGAAACGCGGTCCCGTTTCCTATGCCGCCGTCAGGGAGATCGACCTGTACGCGAACGATGCATGGATCGTACTTCCGGTAGAGGGAATGAAGATCGTGCCGCTTCCCCCAAGGGTGCTTATCCCCGCCACACATATCGATTTCGTCGCTCATGGCTCAAATCAGAGGTCGATAGCTTGATGTTCAGTGTATTGCGGTTCTGGACAAACTTGACAGGCTGCTCATCCTGCTGGGGATGAAGCCTCTCGTTTACGACGCCTTCGGCCCGCCGGGCAAGCACATCGACCCATCGGTCCCAATTCGGCGCTGGGACCTGGGCTTGGCTTATGGCTTTCTCGGGGGCGCGGTAGGTTTTCTCCCAGTTGCGGGGTGGGGGATGGGCGTGCGCGATACCATCCGCGCGTTGTCGCTGGATCCTGCCTTCTACTCCCGGATCGACAATCCGCAGTGGCTGTCCGACTGGTCTACGCTGGCCGTGGCCACCGCCGTAGGCCTGGCAGCGGGTAGTGGCTTGGCGTGGACGGGGCTTATCCCGCGTGCCAACCAGTGGGTAGTCTCTGGCCCCAAGCTCTTGGAAGGGAAAGAGGCCGTCCGCGAGGCGCGCCGACGCTCACCTTCTGAAGCCAAGCGCCAAGCCGACACGTTCGGCATGTACCTGCACCCCGACCTATGGCTGTCCAAGAAGCAGCTGTCGCGCCACATTCTGATGTACGGCTCGGTGGGCAGCGGCAAGACCCAGGTCTTGTTGGCGCTGCTACGACAGGTCTTCCGGCACAACGAGGCGAAGTGCCTGATCTACGATGTCAAAGGCGATCTGACGAGCAAGTTTCCTGTATCGGTTTGCTCACCATTCGACCGTCGTAGCCGGGTGTGGTGGGTGGCCCGCGATGTGCGCACTGCCACGCAGGCCGCGGCGTTTGCCGACAGCCTCATCCCAGAGGACAGCGGGAGCGGCAAGTTCTGGACGCAAGCCGCCAGGCAAATCCTGCTTGGCGTGGTGCTGTCGTTGCAAAACGAGAAGCCCCAGCGGTGGACCTGGACGGATCTGGCGCAGCGTGTGTCCATGAAGGCCAAGGACATGGCCCCAGTGCTGGACAGGAACTACCGCAAGGCCCATGGGCTGATTTCCGATCCTACTTCCCAGACCAGTTTTAACGTGCTGGCCACCCTGCAGGGCTATACCCGCGTCATTGACGACCTGGCGCGAGCCTGGCCGGACTACGAGGTGGGCAAGGACCTGACGCCCGAAACGCCTTGGCCAGGAGAGAAGGAAGAAGCCGCGTGGAACGCCACGTGGTTGAAGGGTCGGCGGCTGTTCTCGATCACCGACTGGGCCATGGACGACTATCAAGGGCCGAAGAAAGTCATCCTGCAAAGCGGACCCGACGCTGGCCTGGTGTCGGCGTACATCGCAGCGATGGTCAACGTCGCCGTACCCGCCATCATTTCGCCTCAGCTGCCCGACAACGAAGAAGGGCGTTTCTTGGGCTTCTTCCTCGATGAATTGGCGTCCATCGGCAAGATCAACTTCCAGCCACTGGTGGACAAAGGGCGATCCAAGGGCTGCGTGTGCGTGCTGGCCACCCAGGACCTAGCGCAGCTGCGCGCACCATCGCTGTATGGCGAACACCTGACCAAGGCGCTGCAAGGCATGGTGGGCACCCATGTGATCTGCCAGATCCAGATGGGTGAGACGCGCGACGAACTATCGCGCCTGATGGGCAGCAACAACGTGGCCCGGATGGACCACGGCCCCGGGGCCCGCCTGTCCAATGATGGCAAGCCCGTGGTGTACCCATCACAGTTCACCGACCAACTGGGCTTCCGCAAGACCGAGCGCTGGTGGTGGCGCTTCTCTCCTGCCAAGCGGAACGATCCGGGCTTCATCATTCGCGCCCTGGTCCAGCAAGGAGGCGATGTGCTGATGCTGGACTTCCCTGGACAGAAATTGCCCGACCGACGGGCTGGCCAAGTGCCCGCCCGGTGGACGCAGCGGCCGGCGGGCCTGGAGCCAGAGCGCCCCGAAGACAAGATGATGAACACGTGGGCGGACAAGCCCATGGGCAAGACGTACTCGGGCGAAGAGATCGAGAACTTGTTTCGCCATTGAGTTCGCAAGATCAGGGGTTGCCGAAATCGGCTTGGCTGCTTGCATGGAAGGGTCCTTCTTCCCCAAGGCCTTCCATGTCGCTGTTCACCCCCACTGGCCATCTTCTGCCGTTGTCGCGGTTCCGGGAAGGCCTCGCCCAAGGCGCCGACCCCAACGACATCTTCCATGGCTCGGAACGATCCAGCCGCGTACCCCTGATTGTTGCGGTCTCTTTTCGGTCAACCGAATACCTGCGCACGCTGCTGGCCGACCCCAGAACAGGGTTGGCCATTACAGATTTACAAGGTAGGACGGCGCTCCACATTGCTGCCGAGCGCGCCAACTTGGATGCCATCGGACTGTTGTGCAAGGCAGGGGCTCCACTGGAAGCAGGGGACATCGACGGACGAACGCCCCTACACCATGCGCTACGAGCCCCCGAACCTCACTCCATCCGGGCTATGCAGCAGTTGATGGAGTACGGGGCCAACGTCAGTGCCCAGGATAAGTTTGGCCGCACCGTGCTGCACGAAGTCATGTTGAGCGGGTCATCGTTCTGGCATAAGCCGGTAGACCAGAAAACGGATTTCTTACTGCGTGCGCGGTGCGCGCTGGACCTGCCAGATGAACATGGCCGCACACCGCTTCACTATGCGGCCGCCACCGGGCACCACCGAGTGGTGCGGGCACTGCTCGCGGCCGGAGCCAACCCCGAGTTGTTCGACCACGATGGCTACCGGCCCATGGACGAGGTGAGGCGCCAGATCGAGCAAGACATTCGGGGCCTGGACAACCACATGGGGTACTCCGAGGATTTATCTGAGGTGCTGAATATTTTGGTCTTCCACACCCACTCCCGGCTCACCCAGTTGGTTGAATCTGTCGTGGTGCGAACGAGCGACCAGTCTGGCGCGGTAGCCCGGCGGATGTAGTTGTCAAACCGCGCATTCCCGAGACACTGGAAGCCATGCTCAACGTCAAAGACCTGAACTCGCAAGGCCACAACAAGTACGGCGACCCAGTGGTGGACTATGTGTGGCAGACCAAGAAGCTGACGAGCTACTACGTCGGCCAGAAGGGCATGGAAAAAAGCACCTTGCGCTGGGGTGGACACGGGGCGGAGTACTTCAACCTGACCGACAAGCCCGTGACCAAGGAACAGATGCTGGAACTGGCCGCGGGCTACTCCCCCGACGGGCAAAAGACCGCCCTGTGCCAGAACGCGGGCGTAATGCCTGAGCAGAAGGTCAAGCTCGATCGCAACGGCCAGCCGCGACTGGACAAGAACGGCCAGCCCATCACCATGTGGGAGGGTGGCCACCAGGTGGGGTACGACTGCAAGTTCAGTCCCCCAAAATCCGTGTCCATGATGTTCGCCATCTCCGATCCCGAGATGCGCGGCGCTATCCTCGCGGCGCACCGCGACGCGAACGACAAGGCCATGGAGGTGCTGACAGGCGCAATCGAAACGCGCCGCGGCAAGGGCAGCAAAAACTACATCGGTGTGAACGGCCCTATCTGGGTGTCGTGTGACCACACAACTGAGCGGGAGAACGGCTTCCACCTCCACACCCACAATATTCTGTTTGGTGTGGCCCAAGGCGAAGACGGAAAGTGGGCCACATTCGAGTCCAGTGAGCTGTACCGCCACCAGAAGGCCGCCGACGCCGTCTACCAGGCCCACCTGGCCGAGAACATGCGCCGCTTGGGGTTTGGTATCGAGCAGGACGCCCAGCTGGACAAGGAGGGTCAAGACACCGGCATTCGATCGTGGCGCGTGGCGGGTGTTAGTCGCGACACCGAGGTGATGCTCTCCGAGCGCCAGCGCCAGATCTACGAAGCAATGGCCACCGGCATGTCCCACGACCAGGCCTGGCGCCAGACCCGCAAGACGAAGGACGAGCCTGAGCCCGAACAGCTCTTTGCCCAGTGGCAGGAGTCGATCAAGGGTCAAGGCGTGGAGGTCGATATCCAGCACTACTTGGGCCGGCCTGACGTTCAGGCACCCCGCCGCACCGATGAGCAGATCATGGCCAAGCTCCATGAGACCAAGGCGGTAGTCAGAGACGTGGACATTCAGTGGGAAGTCTTCCGGGCGCGAGCTGGCGATGGCCCACAAGCCATGCAGGAAGACGTGCAGCGGCTGCGGGACACCATGGTCAAGATCGCGCCTGAGCGGCAGCACGCCATGGACCAGGGCGAGATCCTCTCGCGTCGCTACACCGAAACGCGCTTCGCATGGTCGGAGGTCGTGGACTGGGAACAGGAAGTGGTGCGTCGAGCAGAGGAGCGCAAGGACGACCAAAGCGTTCAGGTGCCCAAGACCGTCTTGGCCCAGGCGATTGCCGACTACCAGCAGGAGAAGGGCTTCACGCTATCGCAGGAGCAAACCAGCGGGCTGTACCACCTGTGTTCCGAGACCGGCGGGCATGCGGTATTGGCGGGTGTTGCCGGCAGCGGCAAGACCACGATTTCCGATGTCTACAAGCGCGCGTTTGAGGCAGATGGCCGCTCACTCATTGGTGTATGCATTTCCAACAAGGCCTCCAGCAAGCTGCAAGAAGAGTCGGGAATGGAGTCCATCAACATCAAGCAGTTGTTGTCCAGGCTGGAAAGCGGCAAGCCGCTGTCCGCCAACATGCCAGCGCTCACCAGCAAATCAGTGGTAGTGCTGGACGAGGCGGGAATGGTGCCCACCTGGGAAGTGCGCGAACTTATGCAATATGTAGACGCTGCAGGCGGGAAGCTCCTGCTTCAAGGCGATACCAAGCAGCTCCAACCCATTGGCGCAGGTTCGGGCATGGCCTTGGTCTCCGAGAAGCTGGGACAGGCCGAGTTGACCGAGATCCGGCGGCAGAAGAACGCCGAAGACCGCGATATCGCATTCCTGCTCTACGACCGGGACGAACGCGGCCGGGTCATCCTGGACAACCGCGGACCGAAGTCTAGGGGCGAGGTATTCGAGAAGAGCAGGACGATCTACGAGAAGCTGGAAGACCGCGGCTGCATCGATGGGTTCGACACTCGCGACCAAGCCATGGACGCTTGCGTGTCCGACTGGTTGAACAGTCCCCATGCCTTCGACAACAAGCTTCTGATGGCCTCCGACCATGCCGACATTCAGGCGTTGACGCTCCGGGTGCGCCAAGAGCTACGCGCGCGCAACGAGCTGGACGGAGACGATCACACGTTTCTCGGGCGGCGTGGCGATCGCGAGTTCGACATGAGCGTGGCCCTGGGCGAGCGCGTGCGCTTCACCAAGAACGACAGCGCCTTAGGCGTGAACAACGGCGACCTGGCCACGGTGGAAGGGGTTAGCCGAACAGAGAAGGGGTCTCTGGCGCTGAACCTGAGGGTGGCCCGAAGCGGCCAGCCCAGTTTCGCCGTGGCGGTGGATACGGCTGAGTACAGCCATCTGGTGGCAGGCTACTGCCGCACCGTCCACGACGCCCAGGGGCAGGGCGTCGATGACGTGTTTCTGTTCGCCAACCCCAAGATGATGGACAACCAGTCGGCGCTGGTGGCCTTCACCCGACTCAAGGGAGGGCGTTTCCGCATGTACGGCTCAGAGATCGAGTTGGACCAGATCCGCAACAAGCTCGGCGTCGATCACTTGAAGCAGAACGCCACGCAGGAAGGCCTGTGGCAGGAGCGGGCCATCGTCCGTCCGCCCACGATGGAACAGGATTACGACCAGGTGTTGCGGCGCCAGCAGGGGATGCAGCGGTAGTCTGGAACGCTTAGCGGCTAGCGGTTCTGCTCATCGAATGAGTCCAGCAGATACAGGGCCAGCGAGCCCGCGATGTTCACGCTCAGCAGGGCTTGGTTCGGAGTTGGGGGGCGCGTTGCTGAGGTGGATCCGTGTGCATCTCCGATCTTGCTTCGGAGGGAACCGATCTCTCGCAAGATCGTATCGAAGTGCCCAAGAATGGCCGAGTCCTGGCCACTTGGTAGGCCATCACTCACCAGCTTCGCTGTAAGTTCGAACAGCTTCTTCCGGTTCTCGGGAACAGGCTCGCCGCTTTGCTCGACGATCCACTTCATCACGGACTCAAGAAAGCTGTTAGCTGCCGTGATCGATCCCATGGGATCACTCTTGCTCCGCTCAATGGCGCGGTCCCAGTTGTTGCGCAAGGCTGATTTGTTGTCGCTTGCAGCAATCTCATCGACAAGCTGCTCAATCAGCGTGCCAGGGCCAATCTCATCAGCCAAGGCTTCTTCGCCATGATATGTCAGCCCACCAGACGTGATTACGGTCTTGAAGTATTTCTGTCCGCCGCAGCAGTCAACCATCGTAATTGCATCTCGGATGTAGCCCATGTCTTTGGCGTGCACCACAGCATTGGCAATGGGCTGGAACCTCTTTGCCTCTTCCGGACTGCCATCTTTCGGTTCGAACTTGTTGGTCCCGGATCGGATTAGCCTGAGAACATGAAGGAGCCTGGCTTCCATGGGCTGCGCGATTTGATGAGTTGAGGCTAGTGTAGGACAGTCATCCCTGTGGAGGTCGCCGTTCGTTGGACCTTCCAACCTCTCGTAATCAGCGTCCGCCACGCTTCCAAGCGGCGTAGCAGCCCCATGCGTCGGCCCAGATCCACCACCATGTTGGGCGGCTGGACATAGACCCGCCATCCCTTGATGTGGGCCACCCAGCGCCATACGTACTCGCGCTCTTCGGCATCTGCATAGGTGCCTTCGATCGCTTCCAGTACCACCATTCGGTGGGGTCTCAGCCAGCCGCCGGCAGCAGCCCGATGTTGGCTTGCGCGTTGCTTGGGATTGATGGTCTGGCCGATGTACACGGCCCGCTCCTGATCGAAGACCAGTGCGTAAAGGTGGCGGGTGCGCCTCTGGAAGTGGGTTCTTCGCACCCAATGGCTCATTTGGGAAATCCCAGCGTGACCAGGTATTCGTCCAGCGTGGATCCGGGAGGGCGCACCCTGTGGAAGTGGACGGCTCTTTCGGCTCGCTTGTCGGCCTCAGGCAGCCGTACCGTAATGCCGGCGTTCTCGATGATGGACAAGTCCAGCTCCCACTGCCGGCCTGAGCGCTGTTTCCACAGCGCGTTGGCTTTCCGCAGGTGCTGGTCCAGGGCCGCGTCGTCCCAGCCGTTTGTCAGGCGCAGGTGCTCGCGGGCCGCCTGTTCTTCGTTTAGTGCCTCAGCGCGGTCGTAATGGATAGCGTGGTGGCAACGGCTGCAGGCGCAAACCAGCCGTTTCAAGACCTGGGTGCCGTCCACGTAGTCGAACCGCTCGTGCGCCTCCAGGTGGATGTCCTGCTCCCGGTTGGCCGGTGTCCCGCACAACTCGCACTTACGGCCCGCCCGCAGCTTCACGCCCAGACTGACCCGCTTCCAGTCGTCGGGCTCCACGCATGACCGGACGCTGGTGTACCAGCACGTCGTGGGAATGAGGTCTACCGCAAGCCGGGGGCGGGATCCGAACGCTCGATCCTCGCCCGGAAAGACTTCCACCGGTGGTGTGGGCTCGATCCGCGGCCAATGCTCGGCCAGCGCTGCATCGACGGCAGGAAGGCCATCAGGGGCGTACCAGAGTTCGTGATCCAGGCACCAGCGTGCGCCTAATGCCTTGGCGTGGTTCTTGTCGTTGAACGGAACGCGGAAATAGGTCGGCATTCCTTCAAGTTAAAAGGGGAACGAGATCTGGCAACCCCAAAAACAAGACACCCCCGGTTCGCCGGGGGTGGGGCCGCATAGAGACCCTACGGCGAGGGCGAGGTGGCCCCGCCGCCTTAACAGAATGCGTAGCGCTGTCCGCTGGTCAAGCGGTCCTACTTCTTGATAGGACCGTCAACGACCAAAGCTTTGCGTACCTGTTCTGGACGCATTGTCTCAAACGATTTCTCCAGCCTTCGCATCAAGCCCGGATCTTTGACAAGCTTGTCGTATTGCTGAACTCGGAATCCATCCACTTCGGAAAAGACATCATCGCAGGAAGCGCCTTCACGCCAGCGTTGTTCGATGTAGGTCAAGGTGCGCCTGAGTGCTACGCGATCCGCTGCAACAAGTGTGTTCACTGCCCGAACTTGATCTATACGCCGCTTTTCACGTCGATTGCTTCGGCGTCATGATCGTACTCTTCTATCTCACGAGCCGACTCACGCTGCTGCGCATGGGCCTGAACGATCTGGGGTGTGATTGTGTCATTCTCGAAAGTTTCCACGGGCGCATGGCCCTTGGTCAGGTTGAAGATATTCAACCCATGCGCAAACCATTTAAGGTCCATGCTGTTCTCCTAGTCGGGTACATCTTCAACAGTAGGTGCGCTTCTGATTTCAGCAACTTCTGAGCTTGCGAAACAATCGGCGATTGTCGGGCCCGCCTAGAACACAAGGCGATCGACGGGGGCGCCATGTCCTCTGTCCATGCCCAAGATCACTTTGTCGATCGTCAGTGTTACCTCGTAGTGCGGACGATTGCCGCGCTTGGACGCAACCTGGCGAACTGACTGGATGGTGTAAAACACCGTATCCCACGCCATGTTGCGATCGCCTCGAAGGATTGCATCACGCTTGGCCTTGTCCAGGTTCACCATCACTCGCACGTGGCCGTTGTCTTGTCGTTGCCGCACAGCAGAGGACGCGGAAGCGCCAATCCACTTGTCCCACTCATACACGACATCGGGACCTTTCAGCGTGATGTCGAATGGGGTGTCGTCCAGCGCATAGCCATGCATTCCAAGCAATGCTAGGGGCGTGCCGAAGTGAAGGATGAGTCCGTCCGGCCGCTCTTCTTTCAACGACATGAAATCGAAACGGTAGTAGAGGCGAAGCGGTAGCTGAGCGAAGTCTCGTTCCCTTTGCTCCACATAGTTCGACCACATCGGCCAGCCTTGCGGATGCGCATGACCCGCCTTCCCCGAGCCTTGCTGCAGCCATTGTTCCTGCGTGGTGCACTTCTGCTGGGTGGCAGTCGTTAACGGCACTGATGTGAGCATGGCCACTAGAACGGCGCCATCGCAGTTGTGCCAGCCTTTGACGCCACCTCGGTACTTGCTCTCGCCGCTGCTGCCATTTCGGAACAGGCGGTAGCCATCCAAGGTAAGGGGCGTAAACGTGGTGTTGTCCCAGTACATCTTGCGGGGGTCGTCTTCGTCCCTGGGGTCGATGTTCGCCCCCGTGACCAACTCACCCGCTGTGCCCGTAAGCGTGTCTCGCACCGCGCCCTTGACGATGCTCTGCAAGGACTGAGCGCTTGCAGGGACGATCAGGCTGGTCAGGGCGATCAGCACGGGTACCAGAGCTGCTGCTTTCATGCTTCCCCCTTGGAAAGTGGCTCCGGGGCATGGTCTCATGCAATTTGCGATAATCGCAAATGACCTAAACCGGGGGTCTGGGTCAGGCTATGTGGTCGTTTCCCACAGACCAGCCATGCAGCCCAAGCCTCCCTCCACGCTATTCGGTCGCCGCCTTCGGGCTGCGCGGCTGGAGGCTGGAATGACGCAGGCAGACTTGGGGAGGGTGCTGGGCTTGGACGACCAGAACACGGGCGCGCCGCGGGTCAGCCGATACGAGACCGGGAAGCACGAGCCGGACCAGCAAACGCTGGCCAAGATCGCGCAAGCCTTGGGCCTGCCGGTGGCCTACTTCCATGCCACATCCGACCCCTTGGCCAAGATCATCCTGATGGTGGGACGCCTGCCTACGAAAGAGCAGGCACGGATTGGCGCACTGATCGAGAAGTGGATCGACAAGAAGTAGGGCCTACGCCGCGGCCTTCTTGGTGAACAACATGGCCATGACCTGGGCCATTTCCTCGGGCGACAACTCCGACAACACGGCCACTGCGGTCTCTACCGCTGAAGGTCCACTCGTGCCGCCCGAAGCCAGGCGCCTCCTATCGGCTTCCGCCATCTTGCGCCGGATGGCCTCCGGTTTCGGATTGAAGTACCTCATGAAGGAAGCCAAGTCGTCGTGGCCCGACATCTTGGCGATCATGGCCGCGGGCATGTCCTCGCCCAGCTCCGTAATGCGAGTGTGCCGCAGATCGTGCAGCCGCTTGTTCAGCATGTCCGGGCGGTTGTGCTTTCGGGCGGCGCGTCGGCGGGCACGCTCCCAGGCCTTCGTGACGGCGTCTGGCCAGATGCGATTGCCGGCAGCCGTCAGGAACACGGCGCCAGCCTGGGTATCACTGGCTTCTCGGCGACGCGCCAGCATCTCGACCACGGCAGGGGCGAGAGGGACTGTGCGCTCACGCAGCAGATCTTTGCCCTTGACCCGTCGGCTCTTGGTGTTCGTGAGCTTCGCGGCAGTGTTGTCCGCGGTCACGCGTTCCCAGTCCAGCTTGACCGCTTCACTACGACGCATGGCCGAGTGGCGGTTCATCACCACCACGTCCCGCGTGGCTTGGTCGCACTCTTTCATCTCATCCATGATCCAGCCGAACTCTTCTTCGGTCAGGATTTCGTCCCGCCCAGGATCCTTGGCGATCGGTGGCAAAGGCACCTTGGTCAGGTCCAAGTCCAGCCCCCACTCACGAATGGCATGACCCATCACCGTGCGGATGGTCTGAATGAGCTTGATGCAGGCGTTGTTCTTGGGAGGCTGTCCGTTGCGGCCCTTGTAGTGGAGCAGGATGGCCCGGGGATGGGATTTCGGACGCTCGGTATAGAAGTCAGTGGGCGCCAGCTCGTCCATCGTCTTACCCAGCACGGGAGCGAACGCCTTGTTATGGGCGTTGGCGCCCTTCTCGGCGATCCCCAGCAGTACGCGAACGCGCGAGCGATCCGAGGCGCACGAGCGATACTTGATCGACTCGTCGTCCAGGCCTTCCAGGTACTTCGTCAAGAGCATTTCCAGCGTCCATGAGCTGGCTTGTGCGCTTCTTGAGAACTGCTTTTTGGACTTCTCCAACGCAAGCCATTCGGCTTCGGCCCAAGCTTCCGCCTGCTTCTGCCAATGGAGCAGATCCTTCTCGGTATAGCCGCCGGTCTTGGGGCTGATCGACAGCTTCCAGACATGAGTCTTGTCGCGATAGACCGTATTGTCCTTCTGCCACCGGATGCGGGCAGCCCATCGAGGCTCGCCAACCGCTATAAAGAACACGCCGGGAACGGATGACTGCCAGTCAGAAGCCAGTAGCGCCTTGGACTTGGCCTTGGCGGCCATCACGGCTTTGGAAGGACGTGCCACGATATTGCCCCAAATTTGCCCCGATTACGGAACTGTACTCTAAAATGATTGCAAAATCAGCAACATACAATACATGTATGTTCCACCAGGAGCAGAAGATCGAACGCTCCGGGCTCTCGGACCTGTTCCCGCGCATCGAGATCGTCTCGGAAAAGGACGCGCAGACCTATGCGCGCGTGCTGGGAGAGTTCGAGCTGCCGGCCGAGCGCTTCGTGATGGTCGGCAATTCGCTGCGCTCGGATGTGGAACCGGTACTTGCACTGGGGGGCTGGGGCATCCATACGCCGTACGAGGTCACCTGGGCCCACGAAGCCGAGCACGGCGTGGCCGCCGACGCGCCGCGCCTGCGCGAGGTGGCGCAGGCGCGCGACTGGCCGCAGGCGGTGCGCGAACTGGACCGGCTGGCGCGCCTGGGCGCGCTGCCGGTGACCTGAGGCGCGCCGCCATGCTCCGCGGTCCGATGCGTGCGTTGTGGATTCTGGCCGGCCTGGCCGCCTGCACGGCCGCGCCGGCGCTCGCCCAGCAAGCCGCGGCTCCGGCCAGCCCGGCCGCGATCACGGTCGAAGCCCCCTACACGACCGGCGATGCCTGGATCGATCGCCAGCTCGCCGATATCGATGCCTATGCGCGCCGTTACCCGGCCAGCTTCCTCGACGAGCTCGAACGCCATCTCGCGGTCCGCCGCGGCTACGCCGAAGAAGTGCTGGCTGCGCAGGGCTGGCGTGCCGGCGACCTGTATTTCGCCTGCGCCTGGGCACAGGCGGCGCGGCTGTCCTGTCGCGAGCTGGTGCGCGCCTACAGCCGGTCGTCGGTCCGCGACTGGCAAGCGGCGCTGAAAACATTGCCGGTGCCGCCGGCCAACGCGAACTACCGGCAAGTGCGCCACGCCATCGTCGCCAGCTTCGACCGTTGGGATCGCCCGATCGAACTGGACGCTCGCCTGCGCGAGCAACTGGGCGACCGCGACCAGCGCCTGGAGCGCGCGCGCCAGGCCGCGCAGCCGGCGCCGCAGCCAGCGCCGCAGCCAGCGCCGCAGCCCAAGTCCGAATCGGCCTCGAAGCCGCCTCCCAAGCCCGTACCGAAGCGCTGACGCGCTGAACCGATGCTGCTCTGCGGCTGGCCGTGGCCGCAGCGCTCGGCGAAAATGCCGGAGCCGGCGATGGGCCGGCGCACGTGTCCTTTGCCATGACCCCCAATGCCTTCGTTGTTCCGGATCAGATTCGCGCCCGCTTTGCGCAGGCGATGTCGGACATGTACCGCGACGAGGTGCCGCTGTACGGCCAGCTGATGGAACTGGTGGCGCAGATCAACGCGGATACGCTGGCCGCCGACCCGCCACTGGCCGCGCAACTGGCGCGCAACGACGAGCGGCAGCGCCTGGACCAGGAGCGGCACGGCGCGATCCGCGTCGGTACGGCGCAGGAACTGTCGACCCTGCGGCGCCTGTTCGCGGTCATGGACATGCTGCCGGTCGGCTACTACGATCTGTCGGTGGCCGGCGTACCGGTCCATTCGACCGCGTTCCGGCCGGTCGATGCGGCCTCGCTGGCGCGCAATCCGTTCCGCGTGTTCACCTCGCTGCTGCGCCTGGAATTGATCGAAGACGTCGCGCTGCGCGAACGTGCGGCGCAGATCCTGGCGCAGCGGCAGATCTTCAGCGACGCCGCGCTGGCGCTGATCGAACGGGCCGAGCGTGAGGGCGGTCTGGGCGAAGCCGATGCGTCGCGTTTCGTCGCCGAGGCGCTGGAGACCTTCCGTTGGCACAGCGACGCGACCGTGCCGCTGCCCACTTACCAGGCATTGAACGATGCGCATCGGTTGATCGCCGATGTCGTCTGCTTCCATGGCCCGCACATCAACCACCTCACCCCGCGTACGCTCGACATCGATGCCGCGCAAGGAGAGATGCAGCGACGCGGCATGTCGGCCAAGGCGGTCATCGAAGGGCCGCCGCGTCGCCGCTGCCCGATCCTGCTGCGCCAGACCAGCTTCAAGGCGTTGGAAGAAGCGGTGCGCTTCCCCGCTGGCGGCGGCGTTGCCGAAGCCGGCAGCCACACCGCGCGCTTCGGCGAGATCGAGCAGCGCGGTCTGGCGCTGACGCCGAAGGGCCGCGCACTGTATGACAACTTGTTGGCACAGGCGCGCGAGGCCGGCGATGCCGGCAGCACCGGCGGCGACTATGGTTCGCGCCTGGAAGCGGCGTTCGCCGGTTTCCCGGACGACTACGAAACCCTGCGCCGCGAAGGCCTGGGCTACTTCCGCTACCGGCTGACCGAGGCCGGCCGCGCCGATCCGGAAAACGCCGGCCAGTTGTCGCCGGATGCCGCCATCGACGCGGGCCTGATCAGCGCCGACCCCATCGTCTACGAGGATTTCCTGCCGGTCAGCGCGGCGGGCATCTTCCAGTCGAACCTGGGCGGCAGTGAGCAACGCGCCTACACCGCGCACGCCAATCGGGATGCGTTCGAGCAGGCGCTGGGCAGCCGTTGTCGCGACGAGTTCGCGATCTATGCCGCGATCGAGCGCGATTCGCTGGCCGATCTGGAAGGGTGAATGGCACGCGTCGCGGCGGCCGCCGCGGCGTAGCCAGTGCCGGTGGGTTCGTTCGCTCAGGCCGACGGACGCCGGCACGCGGCCGCGCGCGCTTCGAGCAAGCGCTTCTCGCGGGTGTTGCGCGCCAATGCCGCGGCCTGCTCGAACGCAGTGCGCGCTTCGATATGGCGGCCGAGTTTCTGCAGCAGGTCGCCGCGCACCGTCGGCAGCAGATGGTACTGGCGCAGGGCGGGCGCATCGGCCAGCGCATCGACCAGGACCAGCCCGGCGGCAGGGCCTTCGGCCATCGATACCGCGACGGCGCGGTTGAGTTCGATCACGGGTGAAGGCGTGCGCTGCGCAAGGCGCGAATACAGCGCGGCGATGGCGTCCCAGTCGGTGTCTTCGACGCGCCGCGCGCGCGCGTGACAGGCCGCGATCGCCGCCTGCAGCGCATACGGCTCGCCTTCGCCACCGAGTTGGCTCGCACGCGCCAGCGCGGTCAGCCCATGGCGGATCAGCAGGCGGTCCCAGCGGCCGCGATCCTGGTCGGCCAGCAGCACCGGATCGCCTTGCGCATCGACGCGCGCACGCTGGCGCGAGGCCTGCAACGCCATCAGCGCCAGCAAGCCGTGCACTTCCGGGTCGCGCGGCGCCAGTCGGGCCAGGATCCGGCACAGCCGCAGCGCTTCCTCGCACAGCGCCGGTCGCATCAGATCGTCGCCGGCAGTGGCCGCATAGCCTTCGTTGAAAATCAGGTACAACACCTCCAGCACCGAACCCAAGCGCGCCTCGCGCTCCTCCGCGCGTGGCACCTCGAACGGCACGTCGCGTTCGCTCAAGGTGCGCTTGGCGCGCACGATGCGCTGGGCGATGGTGGCTTCGGGCACCAGGAACGCGCGAGCGATCTCGTCGGTCGCCAGGCCGCCCAGCAGGCGCAGCGTCAGCGCGACCCGCGCTTCGGTGCCCAATACCGGATGGCAGGCGACGAACATCAGCCGCAGCAGATCGTCGCCGATGTCGTCGTCGGGGTCGACCTGCTGCGCGGCCTGCACCGCCTGTTGCTCACGTTCGATCTCATGGCCGAGCGCATCCTGCTTGCGCCGCTGCAGCTGATGGTGGCGCAGGCGATCGATGGCGCGGTTGCGCGCGGTGGTCATCAGCCAGGCTCCCGGATTATCGGGAATGCCGTCAGTCGGCCACCGTTCGAGGGCAGCCACCAGCGCATCCTGCGCGAGCTCCTCGGCCAGGCCGACGTCACGGACCTGGCGCGCGAGCGCGGCGATGATCCTGGCCGCTTCCATGCGCCAGACCGTGTTGAGCGTCGAATTGACATCGCGCGCTGCCATGGGCCGCGATCAGACCACCGTCTTGTGACACTGGCAAGCTGCAGTGCAGCCATGGCCGCGCGCGATCCTCACGCCGGCTCGCCGCTGCCGTGGAAAACCTCCCAGAGGTGCCCATCCGGGTCCTCGAAGCCATGCTGGTACATGAAGCCATAGTCCTTGGCTTCGCCGGACACCCGCCCCCCCGCCGCGGCCGCCTTGGCCACCAGCGCATCGACCTGTTCGCGGCTGTCCACCGACAGGGCGTTGATGACCTCGGTTGCCTTATCGGTGTCGCATAGGGCCTTGGAGGTGAAGCCCTGGAAGAAGGGCTTGACCAACAGCATGGCGAAGATGTTGTCGCCCAGGATCAGGCAGGTGGCGTTCTCGTCGGTGTATTTGGGGTCGAAGGTGAATCCGAGTGCGGTGAAGAAATCCACTGAGCGCGGCAGGGATTCGATAGGGAGGTTGACGAAGATCTGCTTGATCATTGAAAGGACTCGTTGGATGGGAGAGGCGGCGGCGCCTGAGACGAAGCCGTCGCGACGATCACGGCTGCTTGTAGACGCCGTTGATCAGCCAGGGCGTGCCGAAGCGGTCCACCAGCATGCCGAAGCGCTCGGCCCAGAACGTCTCGGCCATCGGCATCTGCACGCTGCCGCCGTCGGACAGCGCCTTGAACACGCGTTCGGCTTCGGTGTTGTCGTCGCAATTCAGCGCCACCGCGATGCCGCCACTGCCGGTTTTCTCGTACGCCGGCGGCATGTCCGAACCCATCAGGAACGGGGCCTGCCCGTGCGCGAGAGTGACATGCATGATGCGGTCCTTGGCGCTGGCGGGCATATCGCCGCCGCAGCCTTCGGGCGGCGGCGGGCTGCCCTCGGGCGGCGGTGGCGCTTCGCCATACGTCATCTGAAACGTTTCGCCGCCGAAGATCTGCTTGTACTGCTCGAATGCTTGGCGGCAATCGCCGTTGAAGTTCAGGTAGGGCGTGGCTTTCATCGGGGTTTCCTCGGTCAGGGGCGGGAGTCGATCCGCGCGCGCAGTTGGTCTTCCTGCTCGCGCAGTTCGGGGGTAAAGGCATCGCCGAAGTCGTCGGCCTCGAACACCGGGCGCAGTTCGACCTCGAAGGCATCGTGATCGGGGTTGGGGATGCGGCGGACCCATTCGATCGCTTCGGCGAAAGAGCGCACCTGCAGCAGCCAGAAGCCGGCGATCAGTTCCTTCGCCTCGGTGAACGGACCATCCGTCACCTGCAGGCCATCGGTGCCGAAGCGGACTCTTGCGCCACGCGAACTGGGGTGCAGCCCTTCACCGGCCAGCAGGACGCCAGCGTCGACCAGTTGTTCGTTGTAGGCGCCCATCGCGGCCAGCAGCCGCTCGCTGGGCAATTCGCCCGCCTCCGAAGCGGGGGTGGTTTTCATGATCACCATGACGCGCATGTCGGGTCCTCGGCCGGAGCGGGGGTGATCCCGCCTTTCATGGAAACGACGTTCGGCCGAAGAAGAAATCGACAGCACCGGTGCGGAATCTTGCCGACCTCGTGTCGAGGGCTCGTTAATCGCGGGGCGTGGGTGGTGCTTCTCCCACTGGGTATGACACCTGCAGTCGCTGCGGCTTGCGGACGGGGGTGTTGAGGGGCGCTTACAGTTTGCAGTGGGTGGTGTCGGCTTACGGCGCGGGCCCGTCCTGCCGGGGTACGACCACCGCTGCCGCGGTACGACCACCGCTGCCGCGGTGGTCACTCTCGGTTCGGGCGGACTTCGGTGGCTGACTGCCCGCGGTTTCGGTGATCGAGGTCGGGTGTCTGCAGATCGGCGTGGTGGTAGGGACGAAGGCTCTTCTCCTCCCACCCTCCCGGCGCGCCTTGATCGAAGACATGACAACCACGCGCCTAGCGCCGTCCTGGCGGGAGGGGGTGGCCAGCGGCCATGGATTCCGCGCTAGGCGAGTTGGACAGGATGTCCAACCGAGCCGGGCCAGCCCGCTCCCGTCAGGGCGGTGCCCATACCGTAAGCCGACACCACCCACCGCAAACTGTAAGCGCGCCCCTCAATAAGCCCCCACTTCGATAAACCCCCGCCTCGCAAGCCGCACAACTACGAAGCGCCGCCGAGAATCGGAGAAAAGGAAAGGGGCCGCAAGCGGCCCCTGGAGTCCTACGATTGCGGGCCAGCGGCCGCCGGAGCCGCCGGGCGCCGCGCCAGGCGCCGCTCCCGTCGCCGCGCGCGCCAGCCGCGCCAGCGCTCGCTCAGGCACGAGAAGATCACGTACAGCGCCGGTGTGCTGAGCAGGGTCAGGCTCTGCGAGATCAGCAGGCCGCCGATCATCGCGATACCGAGCGGACGGCGCAGCTCCGAGCCTTCGCCCAGGCCGATCGCCAGCGGCAACGCCGCCAGGATGGCAACCATGGTGGTCATCATGATCGGACGGAAACGCACGATCGAAGCCTCGCGCGCCGCCTCCAGCGGCGACTTGCCATGCTCGCGCTGCGCCACCAGCGCGAAGTCGATCATCATGATCGCGTTCTTCTTGACGATGCCGATCAACAGCACCAGCGCGATCATCGACACCACCGACAACTCGGTGTTGGTGACGAACAACGCCAGCAGCGCACCCATGCCCGCCGCGGGCAACGTCGACAGGATCGTCACCGGGTGGATCAGGCTCTCGTAGAGCATGCCCAACACGATGTACACGGTCAGGATCGCCGCCACCAGCAGCACCAGCATCGAGTTCGGGTTGAGGTCGACATTGAAGCCGCCGCCATCGCTGATGCGGATGCCGTCGGGCATGCGCAGCCCGCTGACCGCCGCGGCGATGATCGCATCCGCCTCGCCAGTGCTCACGCCCGGTGCGAGGTTGTAGCTCAGATCCATCGTCGTGTACTGGTTGTCGTGGGTGATCTGCGGCGGCGCCAGTCCAGGAACCTGGCGCGCCACCGCCGTGATCGGCACCATCTGCCCGCTGTTGTTGGGCACGTAGATCTGGTCCAGCGACGCCGGCGTCGCCGTCTGCGACGGCAGCGCGTTCACCACTACGCTGTACTGGTTGAGGTCCGAATAGATCGTCGAGATCGAACGCTGGCCGAACGCGCCATACAGCGCGCCGTCGATGGCGCCGACCGAAATACCCATGCGCGAGGCCTTGGCGCGATCGATGACGATGTTCTGGCGCAGGCCCGCGCTGTCCACGTCGGTGCCGACGTCGCGCAGTTTGGGATTCTGCTTGAGCACGGTCTGCAGTTTCGGCAGCCACTCCTGCAGCTGCGCCAGGTCGTTGCCCTGCAGCGAAACCTTGTATTGCGCGCCCTGGCTGGTGCCGCCGCCACCGTCGCTGGGAAGATCCTGGATCGCCCGCAGCCGCAGTTGCAGGTCCGGATAGCGGTCGGCCTTGGCGCTGAGCCGCGACAGCACCTGCGCGGTGGTCTCGCGGCGGCCATCGGCGCGGGTCTTGAGTTCGATGTTGAACGACGCGCTCGACCCCTGCCGGCTCGATCCCAGCCGGGCGCCGACGATCTTCACCGCCGGGTCGGCCATCAGCATGTCGGTGATGCGGCGCTGGCGCTCGACCATGTCGGCGAAGGAGACGGTGGCGCTGGAGCTGGCCCGGCCCCAGATCAGCCCGGTGTCCTGCGGCGGGAAGCTGCCCTTCTTGACGGCGCCGGCCAGGAAGAAGGTGGCCACGATCAGCAGTAGCGGCGTCACCGACAGCGCCAGCGCGTGGCGCAGCGAGAAGTCCAGCGCGCGGGTGTAGATGCGCAGCATGCCCTCGTGCATGCGCTCCAGGAACGCGGCGAAACGGCCCGGGTTCTCCGGCTCGCGGTGCGCCGACAGGAAGCGGCTGCACAACGCCGGGGTCAGCGTCAGCGACACCAGCATCGAGACCACGATCGCCGCGACCAGGGTCACGGTGAACTCGCGGAAGAATGCGCCGATCATGCCGCTCGCGAACAACAGCGGGATGAATACCGCCACCAGCGAGGCAGTGATCGAAACAATGGTAAAACCAATCTCGCGCGCGCCGGCCAGCGCGGCCTGCATGCGCGGCATGCCCTCGTCGAGATGGCGCATGATGTTTTCGATCACCACGATCGCATCGTCGACGACGAAACCAATCGCGATCACCAGCGCCAGCAGGCTGAGGTTGTTGAGGGTGAAGCCGAGCACGTACATCACCAGCGCCGAGCCGGCCAGCGACAACGGCACGGTGACCGCGGCGATCAGGGTCGGCGCCAGCCGGCGCATGAACAGCGCCATCGTCAGCACCACCATCGCCAACGAGATCAGCAAGGTGATCTGCACCTCGGCCAGCGATGCACGGATGGTCGGCGTGCGATCGAAATACGGGGTCAGCGTCGTGCCGGGATGCAGGTACGAGCGCAGCTCCGGGATGGAGGCCTTCACCCGGTCCACGGTCTCGACGATGTTGGCGCCGGCGCGGGTGAACACGTACATCACCACTGCCGGCTTGCCGTCGAACCAGGCCGCCTGGTACGCGTCCTGCTGGCCGTCGTAGACGTGGGCCACGTCGCTGAGGCGGATGATGCGGCCATCGGACTGGGTCGCGATGGCCAGCTGCGCGAAGTCGGCTGCCTTGGCGACGGAGTCGTTGGCGATGATCGCCATCGTGCTCTTGCCGTCTGACAGGAAGCCGGTCGGCGACGTCACGTTGGCCGCGCGGACCGCGTTGCGCAGGTCGTCCGGGGTCAGCCCCAGCGCGTTGAGCGCGCGCAGGTCCACGTCCACGCGCACTGCCGGCGTGGAGGCGCCGGCGATATCCACCGACGAGACGCCGCTGATCTGGCGCAGGCGCTGCGCTAACAGCGAGTCGGCCACGTTGTAGAGCTCATCGGCCGACTGCGTCTGCGACGTCAGCGCGATCGCGATCACCGGGTCGTCGTTCGGGTTCGCCTTCTGGTACATCGGCGTGCCCAGTCCTGACGGCAAGTCGGCCTGCGCGGCATTGATCGCGGTCTGCACGTCCTGCGCCGCCGCATCGATGTCGACGTTGCTCTGGAAGATCATGAACACCATGCTGCTGCTCTCCGAACTGGAGGAGCGCATGCGGTCGATGCCCGGCAACTGCCCGAGGTGGCGTTCCAGCGGCGCGGTCACCGTCGAAGCCATCGTGCTGGCGTCGGCGCCGGACTGGGTGGCGTGCACGAAGATCACCGGGATCTGGATGTTCGGCAGCGCCGCCACGCCCAGGCGCAGATAGCACATCAGTCCGATCACGAACAGGCCGATGGCCAGTAGCGTGGTGCCGATCGGGCGCTTGATGAAGGGCGCGGAGAGATTCATCGGGCACTCCGCGCAGCCGGGGCGCGCACTGCGGGAGCGGCTTCAGCGGCGACCCGGGAAGCTCGGATACACCGCGCGGTCGCGGCTGAAGCCGCTCCTGCAGTGAGGGCAGGGTAACTCATGACTGCTCCATCGCCGGTGTCGCGTGCTCATCGCGCGCCGTGCGCCGCTCGCGCCAGGCGCGCAGCCGCTCAGACATCCGCTCCATGTACAGGTAGATCACCGGCGTGGTGTACAGCGTCACCAGCTGCGAGAGCAGCAGGCCGCCGACGATCGCGATGCCGAGCGGGCGGCGCAGCTCCGAGCCGATGCCCGTGCCCAGCGCCAGCGGCAATGCGCCCAGCATCGCCGCGGCGGTGGTCATCATGATCGGGCGGAACCGCAGCAGGCAGGCGCGGCGGATCGCCTCGTGCGCGGTGACGCCGGTGCGCCGTGCCTCGATCGCGAAGTCGATCATCATGATTGCGTTCTTCTTGACGATGCCGATCAACAGGACGATGCCGACGATGCCGTCCACCGACAGGCTCAGCCCGCACACCATCAACGCCAGCAGCGCGCCGACGCCGGCCGGCGGCAGCGTGGAAATGATCGTGAACGGATGGATGTAGCTCTCGTAGAGCACGCCCAGCACGATGTAGATCACCACGATCGAGGCCAGCAGCAGCCACACCACGTCGGTCTGGCTGCCGGTGAACTCGGCCGCCTTGCCGATGAACTGCGCATGTACCTGCGAGGGCAGCTGCAGTTCGTCGCGGGTGCGCTCGATTGCCTTGACCGCCTCGGACAGCGAAGTGCCCGGCGCCAGGTTGAACGAGATCGTCACCGCCGGCAGCTGCTGCTCATGGCTGACCACCAGCGGGGTGTTGGTGACCTTGGCCTCGGCCAGCGCCGACAGCGGAATGATGCTGCCCGCGCCGACGGTGATGCCGGTGTTCTGGTTGCCGATGCCGGTGGCCGTCGAGGAGTTGGACGACGTCACCTGGCCGAAGCTCGTCGCATTGGTGCCGGTCAGCGCGCCGCTGCCATTGCTGGCCACCGCCAGCTGGTTCATCAGCGCGGTGCTGGTGCGGAACTCCGGCGCCACTTCCAGCACCACCCGATACTGGTTGAGCTCGGTGAAGATCGTCGAGATCTGGCGCTGGCCGAAGCTGTCGTACAGCGTGTCGTCGATGGTCTGCATCGGCACGCCCAGCATGCTGGCCTTGTCGCGATCGATGTTGATCTCCAGCGCATTGCCCTGGTTGGCGAGGTTGTTGTCGACGTCGGCGAGCTCGGGCAGCTTGCGCATCGCCTCGGTCATCCGCGTCGCCCATTGGTCGAGTTCCTCGCTGTCCACGTCCGACAGCGAGTACTGGTACTCGGTCGCGGCCACGCGGGTGTCGAGGGTCACGTCCTGGACCGGCTTCAGGTACAACGCCACGCCGGGGATGCCGGCCACGGCCTTCTGCAGCCGCGGCAGGATGTCTTCCAGCGATTCGCGATCGCTGCGCTCCTTCAGCACGATCGACAGCTGGCCCTGGTTGAGCGTCGGGTTCATCGTGCCGGCGCCGATGAAGGCCGCCACGCCGGTCACCGCCGGATCCTTGCGCAGCGCCTCGGCCACCGCCTGGGTGCGCTGCTCCATCTGCGGGAAGGCGACGTTCTGGTCGGCCTGCACCACGCCGGTGATCAGCCCGGTGTCCTGCTCGGGCAGCAGGCCCTTGGGGATGACGATGTACAGCGCCACCGTCAGCACCACCGCGCCGATCGCCACGCCCAAGGTCAGCGGCTGGTGGGCGAGCACCCAGTCCAGGGTGCGCTCGTACAGCGCGACGGTGCGCGTCCACAGGTTGGTCTTGCCGGCGGCGGCGGCGCGCTCGTGCGCATCCTCGCCCTCGGGCAGTTCGTCGGGCTTGAGCAGGTAGGCGCACATCATCGGCGTCAGCGTCAGCGACACCAGCATCGAGATCACCACCGCGATCGACAGCACCCAGGCGAACTCATGGAACAGGCGCCCGGTCACGCCCGGCATCAGGATCAGCGGCAGGAATACCGCCACCAGCGAGACGGTCAGCGACAGCACGGTGAAGCCGATCTGGCGCGCGCCGATCTCCGCCGCCTCCTTGCCGCTCTTGCCCTGCTCGATGTAACGGACGATGTTCTCGATCATCACGATCGCATCGTCGACCACGAAGCCGGTCGCCACCACCAGCGCCATCAGCGACAGGTTGTCCAGCGACATCCCGGCGAAGGCCATCACGCCGAAGGTGCCGGCCAGCGACAACGGCACCGCTACCGACGGAATGATCGTCGCCCACAGCCGGCGCAGGAACACGAAGATCACCGCGACCACCAGGAAGATGGTCAGGATCAGCGTGAACTTCACCTCGTGCACCGAGGCGCGGATGGTTTCGGTGCGGTCGGAGAACACCTCCAGGTGCACGTCGGCCGGCAGCACGGCGCTCAGTTGCGGCAGGATCGCGCGGATCTGCTCCACCGTCTGCACGATGTTGGCGCCGGGCTGGCGGCGAATCTCCAGCAGCACCGCCGGCTTGCCGTCGGCCCAGGCCACGAGCTGGTCGTTCTCCACGCCGTCCACGACCTGCGCCACGTCGCGCAGCCGCACCGGCGCACCGTCCTTGTAGCTGATGATGACGTCGCGGTACTGCGCAGCGTCGGTCAGCTGGTCATTGGTGCCGATGCTGTAGGACTGGGTCTTGCCGTTGAGCGAGCCCTTCGGCGCCGAGACATTGGTCTGGGTCAGCGCGCTGCGCAGCGACTCCATGGTCAGGCCCATGTTCGACAGCTGGGCCGGGTTGACCTGGATGCGCACGGCGGGCCGCACGTTGCCGGCGATCGACACCAGGCCCACGCCCGGCACCTGCGACAGGCGCTGGGCCAGGATCGAGTCCGCATAGCGGTTGATCTCGCGCAGCGGCAGCGAATCGGAAGTGAGCTTGAGGGTGAGGATGGCCGCGTCGGCCGGATTCACCCGGTTGTAGACCGGCTGGTAGGGCAGCGAGGAGGGCAGGGTGGCCTGGCGGATCGCCGCCTGCACGTCCTGCGCGGCGATGTCGATGTCGCGGTCCATCGAGAACTGCAGGATGATCGTCGACAGGCCTGCCGAGGAGTCGGAGGTCATCATGTCCAGGCCGGAAATCTGGCCGAACTGCCGCTCCAGCGGCGTGGTCACCAGCGACGCCATGGTCGCGGCGTTGGCGCCCGGGTACTGGGTGGTCACCACCAGGCTCGGCGCGTCGATTTCCGGCAGGGCCGACACCGGCAACTGGCGGTAGCCGAGAATGCCCAGCAGCAGCACGCCCGCCATCAGCAGCGAGGTGGCAATGGGGCGGCGGATGAAAATGGTCGAGAAGCCCACGCGGCTCTCCTGGCAGAAGTCGTTCAATCGGAGCCGGCGCAAACCGCGCCGGCACGCAGGAAGAGCGGCCTTGCCGCGCTCCCGGTCAAATCAGCGCGGGCCACCACCGCGACGACCACCCTGGCCGCCACGCTTGCCCTTGCCCTCGGCCGCCTTCAGTTCGGCCTCGGTCGGCGCGGCGGGCGTTTCGCCCGGCGCCAGCGCGGTGACCTTGCTGCCCGGCTTGAGGCGGAACTGTCCTTCGGTGACCACCTTGTCGCCGGCCTTCAGGCCGCTGACGATCTGCACGTGGCTGTCGTCGACTTCCACGCCTTGCTTGACGGTCTGCATCTTGACCGTGCTGTCGGCCTGCACCACATAGGCGTAGTCGCCATCCGGGCCGCGCTGCACGGCCTGCGTCGGCACGACCACGCCGCCGGGAATGGTCTGCAGCTGCAGCCGCACGTTGACGAACTGGCCCGGCCACAGAACGGTGTCGGCATTGGGGAACAATGCGCGCGCGCCGAAGGTGCCGCTGTCGCTGCTGATCCGGTTGTCGATCACGTCCAGCTTGCCGTCGCCGCTGAGCACGTGCGCATCGCCGCGGTCCAGCGCGGCCACCGGCAGCGCACCGGCCGCCTGGCCTTCGCGCACCTGGCTGAGCAGGCGCTCGGGCAGGTTGAACGACACATAGATCGGGCGGATCTGGGTCAACGTCACGATCGTCGAGCTGGTGCTGACGATGTTGCCCGCGTCCACGCCGCGCAGGCCGGCGATGCCGTCGATCGGCGCGATGATGCGGGTGTACTGCAACTGCACCTGGGCCGCGCGCATCGAGGCGTCATTGGCGCTCACCGCCGCCTCGTACTGGCTGACCTGGTTGCGCTGGGTGTCCAGGTCGGTCTTGGACACGTACTGCTGGTATTCCGGCGCGCTGGAGCGGGCGTAGTTGGAACGCGCCGTCGCCAGCAGGGCCTGGTTCTGGCGCTTGGCCGCGGCGGCTTCGTCATAGCTGGCCTGCAGGCTGCGCGGGTCGATCTGCGCCAGCAGCTCGCCCTTCTTCACTTCCTGGCCCTCCTTGAAATTGATGCTCAGCAGCTGGCCGCCGACCTGCGGGTTCACGGTCACCGTGTTCAGCGCCGTCACCGTGCCCAGGGCGTTGGCAAAGACCGGCACGTCACGCGTCTCGACCGCCACCGCGGTAACCGGCACCGGACCGGTGTCTTCGCCGCCATCGCCCATCCCGCCGGGCCCTGCGGCCCCTTTCGGCCCGCCACCGCCGCGCAACATGCGCGCACCCACGGCCAATACGACGACCGCTGCGACCACCAGCAGCGAGATCTTCCAGAAACGCGACATTCGACAACTCCTGATGGCGGTGGGGGTGGGAGGCGGCGCCATCCCGAGACA
>Ga0160436_1000232_pt1 | contig 26775 bp, 12 predicted proteins | sample HID1973M_E0MG_FD_108264 | JGI IMG/M metagenome (GOLD analysis project Ga0160436, IMG submission 108264) | Enriched mosquito-associated microbial communities from UW Madison campus, WI, USA - HID1973M_E0 MG | ecosystem: Host-associated > Arthropoda: Insects > Digestive system > Unclassified ...
GGCGGCGCGGAGCCCGCGTGCCGCCCCGAGCGCCCCCAGGAAGTCGCGCCACTCCAGCTGCTCGACCCCGGCCGAGGCGAGCCGGAAGGCGTCGTCGAGGCGTCCGGCGTGGTACTCGGCGAGCGCGATCCCATACGACCACATGCCCGACGCCTCGTCGAAGCGGTCGGGCCGCACCTGTTCGGCGAACGCGACGGCCTCCTCGCCCCGCGCCTCGAGCAGCAGCACCAGGTACTCGCCGAAGTCGAGCAGCTCCCCGCCGTGTCGGGTGACGGCCCGGGCCGCCTCGACGAGCGGACGCCCCACCTCGATCGACGCGCGGGCCGCCGTGAGGTCACCCGCGAAGATGGCGGCGGGAAGACGGAAGAGGTGCGGGTTGAGGGCCAGGGCGGCGTCTTCGCTTCCGCTGAGCGGCGCGGCGGCGCTCAGATCGGTCTGCCCGGCCATCAGCTTCCACTTGGCGATGTTCGCGGTGAGGTAGCCGTGGGCGGAGGGGTCGGCCAGGCGGCCGAGCACGACGGTGCCGATCTGCACCGCGCGTTCCGGATGCCGGTGCCGGATCGCGTGGTGGAATCCGGCCCGCGTGGCGGCCTGGGCGAGCTCGGCGTCGGTGCGTGCCGCGGCGAGCGACTCGTCGAACGCGGCGTCGGCCTCGTCGAGGCGCCCGCTGAAGGAGAGCGCGTCGGCGAGCACCACGAGGGCGGCCGAGGGGCGGGGTTCGCCGCGGAGTCCCGCGAACCGGAGGGCGCTCTCGGCGAGACGGATGGCGACCGCGCGGTCCTCGAGGGTGTTGGCGTGCTCCGCCGCCCAGACGATCTCGTCGGTGGTGGGCGGCGTGCTGCCCTCCGCGAGCAGGCCGACCGCACGGAAGCGGAGGTCGTCGCTCTGCCCCGCCTCCAGCATCCGGGCGGCCTCGATGCGGCGCTCGTCGAGCTCCGCCTCGGTGAGCTCGGCGATGAGGAACTCACCGTGCAGCGGGTGCGCGAGGCGCAGCTGGCCGTCGGGCAGCCGCGACGCGAGCGTGAGGCGTTCGAGCGCAGCCACCTGCCGCGACGAGCCGAGGAGCTCGGCGGGGAGGGGCTGGCCGACGGCGATCAGCTCGGCGGTGCGGCGCTGCAGCGGTTCGAGGGCGTCGAAGCGGGCGGCGATGGTGTCGTTGACGCGGTCGGGCAGTCGGATGCTGTCGAGGGCGAGGCCCGCGGGGGTGGGCCGTGAGCCGCCGTCGCGGCGGATGGCGGTCACGAGCTCGCGGAGGAACAGGGGGTTGCCGCCCGCTCGACGCAGCAGCGCCTTGAGGCTCTCGGATTCGACCGGGGCGCCGAGGGCGCGCTCGACGGCTGCGCTCGCTGCCTCGTCGTCGAGCCCGGTGACGTGCTCGCGTTCGACGAGCCCCTCGTCTTCGAGGTGGGCGACGGGGCCGGGTAGGGGGAGCCCGGTGCGGGCGGACATGATGCAGCGCACCCCGGATGCGCGAACCAGCTGCCGGACGGCGGCCGCCGACACGTCGTCGAGGTGGGGTCCGTCGTCGATCACCAGCACGGCGCGGGAGGTGGCGGGCGCGAGCGTCGCCGCGAGCCGTTGGAGGCGGTCGGCGGCCGTCTCCCCGGGAAGCTGCTCGACGCCGGCGAGGAGGGTCGCCATGGCCCCGAGGGGCATGCCCTGCAGTTCGGGCATCGCGAGCACGGGCAGCACCCGGAAGCCGTCGGCGGCGAGTCGGCGGGCCACTTCGGCGCCGAGGGTCGACTTGCCGGCGCCGGCGTCGCCGACGAGCAGCAGCATCCGTCCGCGGCGGGCGGCGACGCGGGAGGCGAGGGCGGTGACCCGTGCGTCGTCGAGCTCGACCGTCCAGTCCACGGGAACAGTATGGCGCGATCGAAACTAGGTGGTTTCCACCTAGAGCGGTGCGGGGTGCGCGTCGCGAGAATCGTGACCGGTGCGCGGCCCGTGGCGCGCCGGGGGAAACACCCGATCGCGGGCGCGAGGGGGTCATCCGATGCTGCGTGCGTCGTTCCGGGATCTGCTGCACGTCTACGCCTTCCAGGGGTGGCGTCTGGCGGCCGGTCAGTTCGTGGTGGGCATCGCCTGCGCGCTCGTGCTGTGGCTCTCGTCGGAGGCGCTCTCGGCGGCGGTGCCGCTGCTGGGGCAGCCTGTCGACCTGGCGCGCCTCGTCGGCGCCGCATCGGTGGTGCTCGTGCTCGTGGTGCTGCTGCTCGTGCCGATCGCGGTCTCCGGATACGCCGCCATCGTGACCAACACCGATGAGGCCCTGGCCGAACGTCCGGTTCGACTGTTCCGCGCCCTCGGGAGCGGGATGCGACGCGCCTGGCCCCTGAGTCTCGCCCTGCTCACCGCCGTGCTGCTGCCGGTGGCGCTCATCGTGACGGCCCCGCTCATCGTCGTCGGCGCCCTGCTGGGCCTGGCGCTCACCCCGCTCGTGCGGCTGCTGCGCCGCCGCCGTGAGGGCGCGCTCGGCTGGTGGCCCGAGGTGCGCACCCTGCTCGTCGCCGCCATCCCGTTCGCCGTCGGGGTGCGCGAAGCCGCCCGAAGCCTGCTCGTGCTGCCCGCCGCCGTGCTCGAGCGGGTGGGACCGCGCGAGGCGTTCCGGATCGCGGGACGCGTCGTGCGGGGCCGCCGAGTGCGGGTCCTGGCGCTCGCGGGCGCGACCGTCGCGTTCACGGTGGGCATCGGCGTGCTGGTGTCGTCCGCCGCCTCCGCCTGGTGGGGTGAGCAGGCGGCGCAGGCGTCGCAACTGCTGCAGGTGGTGCTGCTTCCCCTGACCCTCGCCGGGCTGACCGCGCTCTACCGCCGCGTCGCGGGTCCGGACGGGCGCGCGCTCGCCGCATCCGAGCAGCCCGCGGCTCCCCGCCGTCGCCGCGCCGTGCGGCCGGTGATGCCGCGCGTGGCGATCGCGACCGCAGTCGCCCTCGTGGTGGGGATCGTCACCCCGGCCGTGCCCGCCATGGCGGTGCCGTCGGCCGGTGGTGTCGTCGAGGTCACCTCGTCCGCCGACACCCCGTTCGACCCGGCGGCCCTCGCCGCGCAGCAGGCCTCGTGCGAAGCCGACGGCCCGGACTGCACCGTGCGTGCCGCTCTCGCCGTCGCCGAGTCGCTCGCCCTCGCGGGGTTCGGCGGCGACCTCGTGGTGCGATTCTCCGCCGACATGGACATCACCCTCGCAGCCCCCGACTACGAGAACGGCGGAGGCGACTCGACGCTCGCGTTCGACTCGCTCGCGAACACGGCCACCGGCCGGGCGCTCACGCTCGACGGTGACGGCCACGCGGTCGAGCTCATCGCCTCCGGTTCGGGCGTGCTCGACATCCGCACCTTCCGCGAGGTCGTGCTCGACGGCATCACCGTGCGCGGCGGCTACCAGTCCTACGGCGGCGGCCTGAACCTGAGTGCGCCCCACGGCACGATCGTCGACACCACCTTCACGGGCAACTCGGCCGGGTGGGATGGCGGCGCCGTGTACAGCTACGCGCCCCTCACGGTGGTGAACTCGACCTTCTCGCGCAACGAGGCGGGCTTCTTCCGCACCGGCGCCGACATCTACACGATGCAGCCCCTCGGCGTGCTCAACTCCACGTTCATCGACTCGACCCGTGGCGCACCGCTGGCCGCCAACCCGGGCTCGGGCGTCGCGCTCACCCTCGTGAACTCGATCCTCGCCCGCGATCCGGGCGTCGGCGGCGTGATGGCCTGCAGCGGGTTCGGCGGGCTGAGCACCGGCTCGGGCAACGTCGTTCCCAACGGCGACACGACCTGCCCCGGCGTCGCGTTCGGCTCGACCGTGTCGGGGGACCCGGTCGGCAAGATCGTCGGGGCGCTCACCCGCGTCGGCGGCGCCCTCGTGCACCCCGTCACCTCGAACGCCCTGCTCGGGCTCGGCAACGACTGCCCTGCGGTCGACGCGAGTGGGCGCACCCGCCCGGCCAGCGGATGCGACCCCGGCGCCGCCGAGTTCGACCACGCGTCGACGACGACCCTCGTGCTCGGATCGAGCACCTCGCTGCAGGGCACCCATGTGGCCCTGACCGCGACCGTGCAGGGCACCCGCGACCGCGGCATGTACCCGTCGGGCAGCGTGGAGTTCCTCGCGGATGGCTCCCCCCTCGGCGCATCCGCCACACTCGTCGGCGACAGCGACGGGCGCAGTGTCGGCACGACCACCGCCATGCTCCCCGCCGGCGTGCACGACATCACGGCCGTGTTCACCCCGCTTCCCGGGTCGGCCTACCAGGGCAGCACCTCCGCGCCGGTCTCGCACGAGGTCATCAACCCCGTCGTGCTCACGACGAGCACCGCCCTCGCCACCGAGGGCGACGAGGTGACCCTCACGGTCGACGTGCAGGCGGGAACCGGCGAGGTCGAGATCCGCGACATCACCGACGGCGCTCCCGGCACGCCCGTCGGCACCCGGCTCGCCCTCGACGCGGGTCGCGCGGTGCTCACGGTCGACGACCTGCCGCTCGGCGATCGCGTCCTGGTGGCCGACTACCTGGGCGACGCGGAGCACGCGGCCGCGACCTCGCCCCAGGTCGCGGTGCGCGTACGCCCCCAGTCGGTGCTCGAACTCACCGTCGACCGCACGAGCGCCGCCTATGGCGCCCCCGTCGAGTTCTCGGCCGCCGTCGAATCCGCATCCGGTGACCCGGTTCCCGACGGCGGGACGGTCGAGTTCTTCCTCGACGGCACGCGCTACCTCGGGCCCGTCCCGGTGGCGGGCGGCGTGGCGAGCGGCACGCTCGACTTCGCGCCCACCGGCACCCGGGATGTCACGGCGCGGTACTCCGGCGACCCCGTCAACGGCACCGGGACCTCCGCCGCATCTGCGCTCACCGTCACACCCGTGGCGACCTCGATCGAGTCCGCCGTCATCACGCCGGCGAACCCGCAGTACGGGCAGGATCTCGCCTTCGAGGTGACCGTCACCGTCGGCGAAGGCTCGACCGTCGATCCGCGCGGCACCGTCACGGTCGCCCCCGACGGCGGCACCGCCGCATCCGTCACCATCGACCCCGACGGCGTGCGCGACGGGACGGCCGTCGCGCGGGTCGTCGTTCCGGGCGGCGTGCCCGCGGGCGCGCAGGCGTTCGACGTGGAGTTCGCCTCCGAGCTCGGCGGGCAGTTCCAGGCCTCCGCCACGCCGGGCATCTCGGTGACGATCGCGAAGGCGGCCACCGAGATCGTGCTCTCCGCGGCACCCGGCAGCGCCGCATGGGGCCAGTCGGTGCAGCTCACCGCCACGGTGACCGCACCCGGTTCCCCCGCGGTGCCGAACGGCGGCACGGTCACCTTCCGCGACCAGGACGGGGATGAGATCGGGAGCGCCACCCTCGGCGCGGGTGGCATCGCCAGCGTCACCGTGTCGACGGCGACGCTGGGGCTCGGAACCCAGAACCTGACGGCCGAGTACGCCGGAACCGCCCGGTTCACGGCATCCGGCGAGAGCGCCGCGATCGCGTACACGGTCACCCAGGCGAGCACCACGACCACCGTCTCGGCGCCCGCGTCGATCGTGTTCGGGCAGGCGCTGAGCGTGCTGGTCGACGTCGACGGCGGCAGCGCCACCCCCGCCGACGGGACCGAGGTGGAGCTCGTCGAGGTGCTGTCCGGCGGCGCGACCCGCAGCCTCGGCACCGTGACCCTCACGAACGGGCAGGGGATGCTGCTCGTGCAGGCCTCGGGTGACCCCGCCCCCGCGCTCGGTGCGGGGACGCACCGCATCGAGGCCCGCTACGCCGGGGATGCGACGTTCACCGCCTCGGTCGGCACGGCCGACGTGACCGTGAACGCCGCGACGACGTCCACCACGATGACCACCGACCGCACGACCCTCCGCTACGGGCAGAGCGTCGAGGCCCGGGCCACGGTCGTGAACGTGGGCGGTGCGGGCACCGGCCTGCTGCCTGCCGGAGAGGTGGTCTTCACCTTCGGCGGCACCGAGGTGGCGCGCGTGCCGGGCACCGCGTTCGCCGCGGATGGCGCGACGGCGATCACGGCAACCGCCAGCATCCCGCTGCAGTTCGTGAGCACCGGGGTGCTGCAGGCGCACTTCGAGCCGGCGGACGGATGGGGGGCCTCCGAATCGTCGTACCTCGCCCCCGTCTTCACCATCTCGGCCGCCACGACCGCCGTCTCGCTCACGCTGAGTCCCGCAGGGCTCGGCGGCTCGGTCGGCGCCACGGCGACGGTGACCGTCGCCGACGGCGGACCCGGCCTCGTGCCCACCGGTCGCGTCTACTTCATGCGCAGCGGCGGCGACTGGTCGCAGGGTGTCGTGCTCGATGCTGCCGGACAGGCGTCGTTCCCGGTCCCCGTGCCCGGGGCGGGCAGCCTCGGGGTGCGCGCCTGGTACGTTCCCGACGCCCTCGACCCCCGCTTCGTCGCCGGCGTGCCGAGCAGCAGCGAGTACGCCTACGCGCAGATCGAGATCTCGACCGAGACCCCGACGATCGCGGTGACCGGATGGCCGTCCGCCCCGATCCCGTACCTGCAGCCGGTCGACCTCACCGTGACCGTGACCGGCAACGGCGCGGCTCCCACCGGCCAGGTGCAGCTCGTGCAGCCCGGGATCAACGTCACCTTCGGCGACGCCGTGAACCTCGTCCCGGGTGCCGGCGGCGTCTCGACCGCCACGCTGCGCATCAGCGACGGCACCACGTTCACCCCCGGCGCGCGCACCTTCGCGGTGCGCTACTTCGGAGGCGGCAGCTACACCGCGAGCGAGTCGGCGCCGTCGACCTTCACCGTGACGGCCGTCGCGCCGACCGTGACCGTGCTGACCTCGGCCGTCGACTTCATGAGCGGCGTGGTGCCCGCACTCGTCGGCAACGCGGTCGTCTACCAGGCGCGCGTCGAGGTGGCCGGCAATCCGGTGCCGAGCGGCCTCGTCACCTTCACCCGCGACGGCGGAGCACTCATCGGCACCGCATCCGTCGGCACCGACGGGCGCGCGAGCGTCACCACGACCCCGGGCGACGACTGGTCGGGGCAGATCGTCGCGAGCTTCGGCTCCTACGACCCGAACGTCGCATCCGCCACCGGCAGCCTCGCGCACAGCTGGATCCACGCGCCCGTCGTCGTGCAGATCGCCGACCCCGGCACCCTGCAGGTGGCGACCGACCGCAGCATCGCCGTCACCGTGCGGCTCTCGCCCGCCTGGAACGGGGCGACCCCCGCGGCACCCCTGACAGGCAGCGTCATCGTCGGCAGCGCGGGAGAGGAGTGCACGGTCGTGCTCACCACCTCGCTGAGCTCCCCGAGCGTTGCGAGCGGCACCTGCGTGCTCCGTGGCCCGGCGACTGCCGGCACCGCCACCATCACCGCCGACTACCTGGGCTCGGGCTCCTGGGCGCCCGGGTCGGCGACGACCGCCGCGCTCACCGTGATCAAGGGCACCGGTCAGGCGAGCCTCGGCGTGAGCGTCGGCGGCGACTGGATCGGCCTCGACACCGTGCAGCTGCAATGGCGCGTCGCGGGCCCGCCCACCGACGGCCCGGCGATCACCATCACGCGCGGCGGTGTCGTCGTGTGCACCTCGGCCGCACGCGAAGGAAGCTGCGACTACACCTTCGAGGCGGGCACAGCTGCGACCACGACGACCGGCTTCACCCTGCAGTACGCGGGCGACGCCGACTGGAACCCGCTCACCGCATCCGCCACGGGTGGGCTGCGAGCCTGCGTGCCCGTCGGCGCCGTGCGGGCCGACCCGCTCGCGGGAGGCGCGCTCACCCCGCTGACCTCGCCCAACTGCGGCGGCGGCACCGGGTACATCGCCGGCTCCGCCGCATCGTGGACGATCGTCCCCGCCGAGGACTACGTCTTCGCCGGCATCGTCGCGGGCGGCACCCCCGTCACCCGCGTCGGCGACCAGCTCACCGTCACGGCCAGCCCGAACTCGTCGCCGATCGCGTTCGACGCCCGCTTCACCGTCGCGTGCGTGCTCGTCGAGATCTCGCCGGACGTGACGGTCGCCGAGACGCCGAACTGCGGCTCGACCACCGCCTGGCGACCCGGAACGACGGGCGCGAACCTGTACGCGAGCATGCTCGCCGGCACGCAGGTGCACGCGACCACCACGAACCCGCGCACGAGCGGCGCCGACGACGACTTCCTCGGATGGTCGAGCGGCGTCCCCGCCGGCGGTGACACCCGCGCCACCACGATCGAGCACCGGGTGTCCCGAGACGGCTCGAACCGCCTCACCACCCAGTACGAGCGCCCCTGCTACGCGCTCACCCTGCCCGAGTCGGCATCCGTCTCGTACAAGGTGACGAGCGCCTCCGCATGCGTCAGCACGCTGACCGGGGTGCGCGGCTACCAGGGCGGCACCGACACGAACGTCGACGTGCGCGCCACGGACCCGCTGAACTTCATCGGTCAGGTGACGGCGGTGACCGACACCGGACGCTCCGTCGGCGTCACCACCCGCAGCAGCAGCGGATCGCTCAGCACCGTGGTGTTCCGGATGTCGGCGCCGACCACGCTGACGGGTGTCGCGGCGTCGTGCGTGCCGTTCTCGGTCGAAGCCTCGGGGAAGAGCCCGTACACCGACCAGCCGTACGGCAGCGTCACGCTGAAGCCGGCCGGCAGCTGCCCCACCCGCGGCGACGGCTGGTACCTGCCCGACACGCAGGTGCGCATCGACGCGACCGCCAACCTCATCCGCGGCATGACGTTGTACAAGTTCGTCACCTGGACCGGGTTCCCGGTGCCCCACCCCGACCGGTCCGGACAGTACGTCTCGGTCGGCGCCCAAGGAGGCGTCGCGACGGCGGCGTTCGCCGACCCGAGCCGCTGCATCCCGCTCACGATCAACGTCGTTCCAGCGGGCGCGCTCGACGTGACGTACGCCATCGACGGGCCGCTCGGCAACAACGGATGCCCCGACGGCACCTACGACATCGCGCAGATGGCGTACCACCCCTCCGGCGTGCCGATCACCGTCACCGCGAATCCGACCGCCAAGAGCGGGCCCAACCCGGTCATCGCGATGACGTGGAACACGAAGAAGTGGAACGAGAGCCGCGGCATCGGCATCGACGCGAGCCAGGTGATGCCCATCGAGGGCACCAGCCGGCGGATCGAGCTCTACGGCGCCAGCACGGTCACCGTCTTCGCGTGCGAGCGCCTGCTCGCCGACGTGATCCTCGTCGCACCGAACGGCAGCGAGTCGCGCATCGCGAACTCCTCGGCCCCCGAAGCCGACTTCGTGAACGTGTCCCCGACGCCCGACTGCCCGCTCGCCGGCCAGGCCTCCTACACGGTCGGATCGAAGGTGTCGCTGTACGCGAACGCCGACCCGGTCGGGTACACGTTCCTCTCGTGGGGCGGCGACGCATCCGGAACCGAGATCGAGGCGTCGGCGCCGTTGCAGATGGACGGTGCCGCGAAGTCGAAGGCGATCACCGCCAAGTACCAGGTGCACTGCTTCCAGCTCACCTCGAACTGGGCCAACAACGCCGCACCCGACCCGGCGCCGAACTGCCCCGGCGCGCCCGCATCCGAGCACCGATACATCGCGGGCACCGTCGTGACGCTCGAGGCCACCAGGGACGGCAGCGCCATCTTCCGCGAATGGAAGGGCCCGGTGGATGCGGTCGACGGCAAGTTCGCCGCCGTCGTGGTGAACGCCGACAAGGCCGTGTACTCGTACTTCTCCTCGCCGTCCGCCGGTGAGGCGATCCGCGACGCGTTCGTGAGCCTCGGCAACGACATCGCCGTCGCCGCGAAGAAGGGCGTCGGGGTCGCCGCGGCGGTCGCGTCGTCGTTCATCGCCGGATCGAACCCCGTGTTCGCGGTGATGTCTGCCGTGAGCGCGTTCGGCAAGGCGCTCTCCTTCATCACCGACAAGCTCGGGGTGCAGGGGCAGGTGCTCGACGCGATCCTCACGGGAACGGAAGCCGTCGGCACCGCGATGGAGCTCCTGCAGGCGCCGTTCCAGTGCGGCGTCGAGTGGTCGGCATCCGCCGGGTCCAGCTCGTACAGCGCCCCGCCCGACACCTCGGGCAGCATTCAGACGGTCGCCGCGAACGCGCTCGCCGGCCAGCTGCGCGACCGCGCGACCGCCAACACCCAGTCGGCGCTCGCCGGCGTGATCGACCGCTTCTACGGCGCGGAGGCCGCCGCCAACGTGCAGACGGCGCAACGTGCCGCGAAGACGGGCGGCCGGCTGGCAGCCGTCGGATACGCGGTGTACCAGCAGGTGTCGGCGGGGCAGTGGGACTCCTCGGCCGAGGCCGCCTGGACCGACGGCAGCGCCTACAACGCCTGCATGGCGCGGGTGCTGTCGAAGATCCCCGGCATCCCCGCACCCCCGACGAAGAACTTCGACTACCAGAAGATGGAGATGATCCGGCCGGGCGACCCGCGCTACGTGCCCTGACCCCGTCCGCCGGGTGCCGCGCCCAGGCGGCACCCGGCGCCGGCGGATATCGTGGCGGGATGACTGAAGCGCGGCGCCCGTGGATCATCGGGCACCGCGGGGCGAGCGGGTACCGTCCCGAGCACACGCGGGCCGCCTACGAGCTCGCCTTCGCGCTCGGGGCGGATGCGGTGGAGCCCGACATCGTCGCCACCCGCGACGGGGTGCTCGTGCTGCGGCACGAGAACGAGATCTCCGGCACCACCGACGTCGCACGCCATCCGGAATTCGAGGGCCGCCGCACCACGAAGCGCATCGACGGGCAGAACCTCACCGGCTGGTTCACCGAGGACTTCACCTGGGCCGAGCTCTCGACGCTGCGCGCCGTCGAGCGGCTACCCGCGGTGCGCCCCGGCTCGGCGACCTTCGACGGCCGCTACCCGATCCTGCGGCTCACCGACCTGCTCGAACTGATCGCCGACGCCTCCGAGCGTCAGGGACGCGCGCTCGGCCTCGTGGCCGAGGTGAAGCACGCCACCCATTTCGACGCGGCGGGCCTCCCCCTGGGTGAGCTCGTCGCCGAGGCGCTCGCCGCGTTCGACGGGCCGCTCGTCGTGGAGAGCTTCGAGGAGACCGTGCTGGGCGAGGTGCGCCAGCGGGGGCTCGGCGCCCGCACCGTGTACCTGCTGGAGGGCAAGGGGTCGGCCCCCGACCTGGTGGCCCGGTTCGGCGCATCCGCCCCCGACTACAGCTCGCAGCTCACCGACGAGGGTCTCGACGAGCTCGCGTCGCGCGTCGACGGGATCAGCGTCGACAAGGGCCGCCTGCTGAAACCGGATGTGCGGGCGGGCGTCGAGCTCGTCGACCGTGCGCACCGGCGCGGCCTCGAGGTGTTCACCTGGACCCTCCGCCCCGAGAACCGCTTCCTCACGGCACCGTTCCGGTCGGGCGGCGCCGCACGCGAGTGGGGCGACTGGCGGGGCGAGTTCGACGCAGTTCTGGCGACCGGGCTCGACGGCGTCTTCGCCGATCACCCCGACCTCGCGGTGGCCGCGCGCGACGAGCGCTGAACCGGGAAGGACATCCGCCCCTGGATACCGGGACGCGGGACAGGGCATCCTGATCTTCGAGAGGCCGCGGAGGCGGAAGGATGCAAGGCATGAGCGCCCCCGTCGCGACGCGGTTCGATCCGCAGTGGGCCCCCGCGCGCCCGCGGCGTTCGGCGACCATCGCCGGCATCGCGATCACCGCGACCGCGTGGACGCTCGTGGCCGTCGCCGTGGTGCTGGGGGCTATCGCCGGCCCTCCGTATGTGACCCCCGGCGACTTCCTCATCGTCTGCATCGGCTACGGGATCGTGTGGGGTGGGATCGCCGGCCTCATCGTCGCGCGCGGTGCGCGACTGGTGGGCGTGATCCTCGCGGTGGAGGGCATCGGTGCCGGGCTCTCGGCCGTGCTGACGGTGATCGGCCATTTCCCCCTCGACCCGGCCCTGCACGGCGTGCTCGTGCACCTCGCCGACCGCCCGTGGATCCCCGGCGCCCTGGCCAGCTTCTCGATCCTCCCGCTGCTGCTCACCACGAGGGCACTCGCTCCCGCCACGCGTGCGCTGGTGGCGGTCGGCCTCACTGCGAGCATGCTGCCGCTCGTGCTCGCGCCGTTCCGCCAGCGCGAGGGCCAGGCCCCCAACCCGCTGGCGATCCCCGACCCGGTCGCGCAGGAGGTGCTGCGGAACATCATCGTCACCTCGTTCACGGTCGCCGTCGCGATCGGCGCCGTGAGCCTCGGCGTCGCGTGCTGGCGCCGCTGGGCGGGGCCGATGACCGACCGCCGCGGCCAGGGCTGGATCGTGCTCGGGCAGGCGCTGCTCGTGGTGTTCGCCTCGCCGATCTTCCTTCCGGCGTGGCCCCAGCTCGCCCAGGCCTTCGACCGGGTGTCCCCGGTGGCGCCCCTCGTGGCCCTGCTGTTCATGCCCGCCGCGGTGATCGTCTTCGCGCTCGGGCGGCGGGTGGGCGGCATCGAGCTCACCGTGAACCGCGCGCTCGTGAACGTCATGCTCGTCGCGGTGCTGGTGACGGCGTACACGGCGGTGGCGACGACGCTCGCGCTCGCGTTCCCGGTGGCGCCTCTCATCGCGGGCGTCATCGGCGTCGCGGTGCTTGCACTCGGGCTCGCGCCCCTGCAGCTCTGGATCCAGAGCCGCGTCGACGAGCTCGTCTACGGCGACGCGGCCGACCCCGCGCAGCTGGTGCGCACGCTCGGCGACCGCCTCCCCGACGGCGTCGACGGCGACGACCTGCGCTCCCTCGCCGACGAGCTGCGGGTCGCCCTGCGGCTCGCCCGCCTCGAGCTGCGTTCGGCCGAGCCCGGCGGGGTGCTCGCGATCTCGGGCGGTCCGGGCGGCCCCGTCTCCCGCATCCCGCTGCGTGGATCGGATGGTGAGGTCGGCTGGATCGACGCCGCCGCTCCCGGCCGCCAGCGTGTCGACCGCCGCGCCATCCGCGTGCTGGAGCGGGTGTCGGGGGTGCTCGCGATCGCCGTGCGCCTCGCCGAGGTGAACCGCGAGATCCTCGACGCGGGTGAACGCGCACGCGAGGTGGGCGCGGAGGAGCGCCGGATGGTGGCGCGCGAACTCGACCAGGGACTCGGGCCGGGGCTCGCCCGCAGCGCCGACCGGCTCGACCGGGTGCCCGCGCTCGTCACCGCGGGTGCCGCCGAGGCGGGCGTCGAGCTGGCCGAGGTGCGGCTCGAGCTCGCGGAGCGCACCACGGAGGTGCGCGACCTGGCACGCACCCTGCTGCCCGGCGCACTCGACTCGGGCGACCTCGACACGGCCCTTCGTGAACTCGCGGCCCGCTTCTCGAGCGCGAAGCTCGGCATCGAGGTGCAGGGGGTGCTCGGCGACGCCATCCCCGAGGGGCGTGAGGCGGCGGTGCACCACCTGGTCGCCGAGCTCGTGCTGCTGGTGCGCCGAGCTCCGGGCGCCCGCCACGCCGACATCGACCTCGAGACCCTGCCGCGCAGCGTGCGGATCGGGCTCACCGTCGACGGGCGTGCGCGCGAGGTCGACGAGGCCGCGATCCTCGGCTCGATCCGCGACCGCATCGACGAGCTCGGCGGCAGCTTCGCCGACACCTCGACCGAGACCGTGCGGGCCCTCGTCGTGGAGCTTCCGCGGTGAGCGCCCGCCACGTCGCCGCCCTCGCGGTGCTGCTCGCCTCCTGGCTCCCCGCGCTCGCGTCGATCGTCATCGCGTGGGTGTTCGCCCTTCCCGAGCTGCCGGTACCGGGCGTCTTCCTCTCGGCGTCGCCGCCGATCGTGCAGTCGCGCTTCGACGACATCGGCGTCGTGGTGGCGCTCATCTACGGGGCGCTCAGCGCCGTGCTCATCGCGCGCAGGCCGCATCCGGTCGCCGTGCTGTTCGCCGTGCACGCCGTCGGATCCGGGATCGCGGCCTTCGGCGTGCAGTGGGGCCTGCTGGGGGTCGAGTTCCCGGGGCTGCCGCTCTGGGGGCTGCTCGCGCACGCGGCCGGCTGGGGGTACATCCCGGGCACCGTCGCCACCACGATCGTGCCGGTTCTGCTGCTGCGTCGCCGGCCGCTCGGGCGGGGCGCGCTCGTCACCGTCGTGACGGGGCTGTCCCTCGCCGTGCTCGCCTTCCTGCCCGCGCTCGTGAACCAGGCGCCGATCGTGCCCGGCACCGACGGCCCCGTCAATCCGCTCGCGATCGCATCCCCGGCCGTGCAGCAGACGCTGCCGTACGTCTACGGGGTCGGTGTGGTGCTCGCCGTGCTGCTGTCGGCGGGCGTCGCGGTGTGGGTGGTGCGGGAGTGGCGGATGTCGTCGTCGGGCCGCCGCGCGCGCGTGGGCTGGCTCGCGGTGGGCCACGTCTTCCTCACCCTGTCGTATGCGGCCCTCGTGCTGCCCGCCGACGAGAGCGTGCCGGATGTGGTGTGGGACTTCGGCATGGTCGCGCCCGTCATCGGGCAGATCTTCTACCCCTCGGCGGCGCTCGTGCTCGTGCTCGGGACGCGCCTGCGCGGCATCGACCTCGCGGTGTCGCGCGTGCTGCTGTGGACGATCCTGACGGTGACGGCCGTCACCTCGTACTTGCTGGTGGGCGAGCTGCTCGCGCAGACCTTCCCGCTCGACCCGGTGGCGGTGGGGATCCTCGCGGCCGCGCTCGTGGCGGTGGCCCTGCAACCCGCGAGGCGGTGGATCGCGGGCGGCATCGACCGCCTGATCTACGGACCGGGCGGCGACCCGGCCCAGCTGCTGCAGCGTCTCGGTGAGCGGGTGGGCGAGTTCGACTCGGGCGCAGAGGGGCTCACGGGTCTCGCGGTGGGTCTGCGTGGCGCCCTCGGCGTCGCGATGGTCGAGATCGCACCCGATGAGCCGGGCGCCCCGACGGCGGTCGCGGGGGAGGGCGACGGCGTCCCCCTTCGCATCGAGCTACGCGCCGCCGCTGCCCGCATCGGCGAGATCCGGGTGCGGCCGCGGCCGGGGGAGAAGCTCTCCCGCAGCACCGTGCGCGAGCTGGAGGGCCTCGCCGGCGTCGTCGCGACCGCGCTGCGGCTCGCCCTCGCGAGCGCGCGGCTCAGCTCCGCCCGCGACGCCCTCGTCGCGGCCCGCCAGGACGAGCGCCGCACCCTTCGCCGCGAACTGCATGACGGGATCGGGCCGGCGCTCGCCGGGGTCGGATTCGGTCTCGCGGCGGTCGACAACCTGCGGGTCTCCGATCCGGATGCCGCGGGCGACCTCGCATCCCGCCTGGCCCGTGACCTGCGCGAGCAGCTCGCCGAGGTGCGCCGCGTGGCGCGCAGCGTACGCCCGGAGGGCACCGTGTTCGAGCTGTCGGTCGAGCTCGCCGAGCTGGCCGCCGACTTCGCGGGCTCTGGTGTCGACGTGCGCGTCGAGACGCCCGCCGCCTGGCGGGTGCCCGCCGCATCGGCGCGTTCGGTGTACCTGGTGGCGGCGGAGGCCGTGCACAACGCCATCCGCCACGCCGGCGCGACGCGGGTCGCCATCGGCCTCGTCGAGAGCGACGCGGGCGGGGTGGCGCTCGTGGTGCGGGATGACGGCCACGGCTTCGACGCCGCGTCGATCCGCGGAGGTGTCGGTCTCGTCACGATGCGCGAGCACGCCGCCGAGTCGGGCGCGGCGTTCGACCTCACCTCCGGAGCCGACGGCACGACCGTCATGCTCACCCTCTCTCCCGCCCCGCGAACCCTGGAGCACATCGCATGACCGACATCTCACCCATCCGCGTCGTCGTCGTCGACGATCATCCGCTGTTCCGGATCGGCATCATCTCGCTGCTCGAGACCCTCGACGGCGTCGAGGTGGTCGGGTCGGCCGAGACGGCCGACGAGGCCGTCGAGGTGGTGCTGTCGACCCTCCCCGCGGTCGTGCTCATGGACCTCGACCTCGCATCCGGGAGCTCCGGCATCGACGCGACCCGCCGCATCACGCGCGAGCGTCCCGACATCGGCGTGCTGGTGCTGACGATGCTCGGCGACGACGAGTCGCTGTTCGCCGCCGTGCGGTCGGGGGCGCGCGGCTACCTGCTGAAGACGGCCGCGCCCGACGAGGTGCAGCGGGCGATCCACGCGGTCGCCGGCGGCGACATGCTGCTGGGGGCGGATGTGGCGCGCCGCGCGGTCTCGTACCTCACGGATGCGAAGCGTGTGGGCGGGTACGCCTTCCCCGAGCTCACGGAGCGCGAGCGGGAGGTGTTGGAGCTGGTGGCGCGGGGTCAGGACAATCCGACGATCGCCCGCACCCTCGTGCTCACGGGCAAGACGGTGCGCAATTACGTGTACGGCATCGCGGCGAAGTTGGGCGCCCAGGATCGCAGTGCCCTCATCGTGATGGCGCGTGAGGCGGGGGTCGGCGTGGATTCGCTACCCTGAAATGGTAGTGAATTGAGGACATCTGTCCCTGGGACCTAGGACACCGGGCAGGCGAGCCTCGATCTCCGGTGCGTGAACGCGCCGAAGATCGAAAGGACACCCCGAATGTCACCCACCCCCGCGCGCCGGCTCGCCGCCGGCGCCACGGCCGCCGCGATCCTCGCGACGACCTTCCTGCTCCCCGCCGCCTGGGCGTCGGCCGAAGAACTGCCCGTCGAGGAGACGACCACCACCCTCCTCGACGAGAGCGCGCCCCAGCCGCCCGCCGCCGACCCCGCCGAGGAGCCGGCAGCGGAGGCGCCCGCGACGGCGAACCCCGTCGAGCAGCCGGCCGAGGACCCCGCCGCGCAGCCGGCCGAGGAGCCCGCTGAGGATCCCGCTGCGCAGCCCGCGGATCCCGCCGCCGAGGCAGCCGAGAAGGTGCTCGCCAAGGCGGAGGCGGCCGCACCCGCAGCGACGCCGGGCGCTTCGCTGATCGGCACCGCATCCACGATCGCCGCCGGGCAGACCTGGACCGCCCAGGCGACCGTCGACGACGCGACCAGCCTGCGGGCTGTGGCCATCGGCTCGAACTTCGTGCTCACCATCACCGACTCCACCGGAGCGACCAAGACCGTCGCCGCCGCGAACGGCGAAGCCGACATCTGGCTCGCCGCGGGGACGCCGAACGGCGTGGTCGACATCGCGATCCAGAACACGGCCGGCGTCGCGCAGTCGATCCCGTACGCCTTCGGCTGGGACACCGCCGACATCAGGGCCACCTCGTCGATCAGCCAGGGGCAGCCGTTCCTGCGCGCCACCGTCTACCCGAGCCGTGGGGGCGCCACCCAGACCGCCAGCGGCAACGTGCGCGTCATGGGCCTCGACCGTGTCGTGCACAGCCTGCCCCTGAGCGGCCCCGGCTACAACGCCGAGTTCACGGGCCTGACGCCCGGCGTCTACGTGGTCGAGACCGACGTGATCGTGCTCGGTGTGCACCGTGTGTCGGCCCGCATCAGCAGGGTCGCCGCGGCTGAGACCACGCCGCCGACCGTCACCCTCACCACCACGCAGCAGCCCGCATCCGGCGGCTGGTTCCCCGGTGCGGTCGATGTGAAGATCACCGCGGCGGATGCGGGGTCGGGCCTCTACGAGCTCGCCTGGGCGGTCGACTCGTCGACCCTGACGACGACCGGTCTCGACACCGTCACCACCCGGATCGCCGCCGAGGGCACCCACCAGGTGCGCTACCAGGCCACCGACAACCAGAACAACACGAGCGCCCTCGCCACCCGCCAGATCAACATCGACCACACCAACCCGGAGGCGACGCTGAACGGCTTCACCGACGGGCAGGAGTTCACGCAGGACGAGCTCGTCGCGATCGAGTACGCGTGCACGGATGCGCTGTCGGGCATCCAGAGCTGCGTCGGGGATCTGGGCAGCGGCGACTTCCTCGACACCTCCACCCCGGGCGACCACACCTTCACGGTCGTGGCGACCGACAAGGCCGGGAGCACCTTCACGATCGAGCGCCACTACACCGTGCTCGAGCCCGACACCACCGACCCCGTCGTCGAGCTCGACGTGCCGGCGGTGCCCGCCAGCGGCTGGTACCTCGACACCGTGACCGTCCGCCTGGCCGCGAGCGACGAGAGCGGCATCCGCCGGATCCACTACGAGTACGGCACCATGCAGGGCACGGTCAGCCGCGACATCGAAGCCGACACGGCAGAGGTCACCTTCGACCGCACCCAGCTCTACACGCTGGAGTACTGGGCCGAGGATGCCGCGGGCAACCGCAGCGAGGGGGAGCACCTCGAGCTGTACGTCGACTCGGACGCCCCCTGGGTGAACGTGATGTCGCCCGAGGAGCTGCCGTCGATCCTTCCGAACGGCCACTACGCCGAAGACGAGGTCGTCGAGGTGGACTTCACCTGCGACGACAGCGGATCGGGCGTGGTCTCGTGCGAAGGCTCGACGGATGACGGCGACAACCTGCCCACCGACGTGCCCGGCACGCACGAGCTGCGGATCGTCGCGGTCGACCTCGCCGGTCACCGCACCGAACGGGTCGTCGAGTACATCGTGGATGCGGCTCCCGTGGCCGACCCGGGCACCGGTTCGGGCGGTGGCGGCACCGGCACGACCGGCACGCCCCGCCTCGCCGCCACCGGCAGCGACCTCGCCGTCACGGGCGCCGCGATCGCCTTCGGCCTCGTCATGGTCGGGGCCCTCGCGCTCACCGTGCGCCGGGTGCGCCGCAACTGACCGCCTGACCCCGGGCCGGTTCCGCTGAGCACCCGTGGAGCCGGCCCGGCCTCTCCCCTCCCGTCCCATCCCGTCCGGGCAGATGTCCCGGGAATGTCCCGAACGCACCCGCGCACCTTCGAGGGCGCCTGCCTCTGTGGCGGGGGCCGCCGGGTTCGCGAACCTCTATCCCGGCGCCCCTGCGCCCACCCGAAAGGAATCCCCACCACCATGTCTGTTCCCCTGAAACGCGCCGCCGTGGGCGCCGCGCTCAGCTGCCTCCTGGTCGTCGGTGTGATGGCACCCGCCGCCATCGCGTCCGCGGAGGAGCTGCTCGTCGACGACGCGACCACCACCGTCGTCGACGAGACCGCCCCCGACGGGACCGTCGCCGAGGAGGTCGTCCCCGAGGAGGTCGTCCCCGAGGAGACGGCACCCGAGGAGAGTGCACCCGAGGAGACGGCTCCCGAGGAGTCGACTCCGGAGGAGCCGGCCACCGACCCCGCCGTCGAGGCCGCCCCCGAGGAGCAGGAGCCCACCGAGGTGCCGGAGCCGAGCGACGAGGCCGTCGCACCCGAGTCGGCCCGCGCATCCGACGCGCCCACCCCCACCGCGACGTCGACCAACGACCCCGACCCGAACCGGCTCGACCCCGGCGAGGTGCTCCAGGTGAACTACACCGTCACCGGCGCCCGCATCGTGCACGCCTGGGCGTCGGGCGACGGACTCGAGGTCACCCTCAGCCTCCCCGGCGGCGGAGGAACTCGCATCGTCGCCGACTACGGCTCGTACCACCAGAGCAGCATCTGGTGGCTCGGCATGCCCGACGGCGTCTGGACCCTCACGATCCGCAACATCGGCGACGACACGGTGACCCCGGACTACGGCGTCACCTACACGACGAACGACACCACGCTGGGGCTCTCCTCGAGCGTGGCGGCGCCCGGCCTCTACCTGAACGCGAACCCGCTCGTCGGGGGCGTGGGGCGAAGCGACCTCACCCTCCACTCGGAGGTGACCGGGCCCGACGGCTCCGTCTTCTCGCGCGACCTCACGCCGCAGGCGCCGGGATCGACCGGCTACCACACCACCTACACGGGGCTGCCCAACGGCACCTACCTCGCCCGCGTGTGGATGGAGGTCGACGGCGTCACGTACGAGCAGTCGATGACCGTGCGTGTGCACGAGGCCGAGACCGAGCCGCCCGTCATGCAGGTCACCACGCTGCCCGCCGCCCCCAACGCGGAGGGCTGGTTCCGCCAGAGCGTGCGGGTCACGCTGTCCGGCAGCGACAGCGGGTCGGGCCTCCACCTGATCTACTACACGCTCGACGGCGGCCCCGAGCAGTCGAGCTCCGCGGGTCGCACCATCGACGTGACCGGAGAGGGCGAGCACACCCTCACCTACCGCGGCATGGACGCGCAGCAGAACTACTCCGAGTGGGCCGAGCGCACCATCCTCATCGACACCGTGGCACCCACGGTGAGCCTCTACGGCCCCGTCGAGGGCGCCCGCTACGAGATCGGCGAGGAGGTGTTCGCCGAGTACCAGTGCGGCGACGCGACCTCCGGCGTCCTCGACTGCGCGGGCGATCTGGCCGACATGAGCCGCATCGACACGAGCGCGCGCGGCAGCTTCACCTTCACGGTCGTCGCCACGGATGTCGCAGGCAACGTCACCCGCGAGGTGCGCCACTACGCGGTGGGCCCGGAAGACACCACCGACCCCGAGATCGAGGCCGAGGTTCCGGGCGAGCCCGAGAGCGGCTGGTACGACCGCGCCGTCACGGTGGCCCTCTCGGCATCCGACGACGACAGCGGAGTGGCCCGCATCCACTGGGAGTACCCGACCGACTCGGGCACCGTCGTCGGCGGCGCGACCGCCGAGACGGCCGAGTTCACCATCGAGCGCACCGGCGAGTTCCAGGTGACCTACTGGGCGGAGGATGCGGTGGGCAACCGCAGCGAGGCCCGCACGCTGAACCTGCGGATCGACGTCGACCGGCCCACGATCGAGATCGTCTCGCCCGAGGGTGAGATGCCCTCGATCCTGCCGAACGGCCACTACGCGCAGAACGAGGTCGTCACCGTCGACTTCAGCTGCGACGACCTCGGGTCGGGGATCGGCGGATGCGTCGGCACCACCGCATCCGGGGCCGCCCTTCCCACCTCGACGCCCGGAACCCACGAGCTCCGTGTCGTCGCCACCGATCTCGCGGGCAACCGCACCGAGAACTACGTCGTCTACACGGTCGACGCAGCCCCCGTCACAGGAGGCGCAACCTCGGGCGACCCCGCGAAAACGCCCCGACTGGCTCAGACGGGCAGCGAACTCCTCATCCCCGGAGTCGTTCTCGTCGCAGTCCTCCTCGCGGCAGGAGCCATGCTCCTCGCTTCGCGGAGACTCGGCGGCCGCTAGTCGGGTTGCGGCCGCCGCGCGTCCGGGCGGGCTCTGGGGAGCCCCGCCCGGACGCACCCCCCGTGGCGACCGCGACTGCCGCACCACCCCTCCCCATCCCCGATGAAAGCAACACCCAATCCGACACAAGGAAGTAGGACCACCACATGTCCCGCACCACCAGACGCGGCCTCACGGTCGCCATCGCCGCCTCGGGCCTCGCGCTCGCGCTCAGCGGCTGCAACCTGATCCCCGGCGTCCCCGGCGGCGAGCCCGCCGAACCCGGGAAGGCCGTCTCGTTCGACCAGGTGCAGCAGGCCGTCATCCAGCTCGAAGCCCGCGGCACCTTCGTCGACCCCGAGTACGGCGGATACGAGGGCGCCGGCCGCGGGTCGGGCTTCATCATCTCCGAGGACGGCCTCGCCGTCACCAACAACCACGTCGTCGTCGGCGCGGGCACCATCGACGTGTGGCGCGGCGGCGACCAGAGCGACACCCTCGACGCCCGTGTGCTCGGCGCATCCGAATGCCTCGACATCGCCGTGGTGCAGCTCGAGAAGGACGAATACCCGTACTTCGCCTGGCACAAGGGCGACATCACCACGGGCACCGACGTCTACGCGGCGGGCTTCCCCCTCGGCGACCCGACGTTCACCATGACCCGCGGCATCGTCTCCAAGGCCGACATCGAGGGCGACACCGCCTGGGCCTCCATCGACTCGATCATCGAGCACGACGCCCGCATCCGTCCCGGCAACTCGGGCGGACCGCTCGTGGATGCCTCCGGTCGCGTCGTCGGCGTCAACTACGCCGGTGAGGAGACCCACGACACCAACTACGCCATCCACCGCGATGAGGTGCAGGACGTCATCGAGCAGCTCGCCGCAGGCGAGAGCGTGCTGAGCCTCGGCATCAACGGCCAGGGCATCTACGGCGAGGATGGCGGACTCGGCGTCTGGGTGGCCTCGGTCGCCGCCGGATCCTCGGCGGACAAGGCCGGCATCGAGCCCGGCGACCTCATCACGCGCCTGCAGGGCGTGAGCGTCGGAACCGACGGCACCATGCGCGAATACTGCGACGTGCTGCGCACCCACGGCACCGAGGCGACGCTCGACATCGAGCTGTTCCGCCCCTCCGAGGGCGCCTACTACCGCGGCCAGGTCAACGCCGACGAGCCCGTCGCGGCCGTCGAGGTGATCGGCGGAGGCGGAGGCGGCGCCCCGTCGGGCGACTTCGTCGACATCGCCGACGACTCCGGCCACGTGCAGGTGTCGGTGCCCGTCGAATGGGACGACGTCGACGGCGCCGGGTTCACCGACGACGCCGGCAACAGCTGGTCGTCGGTGATCGCGAGCACCAACATCTCGAAGCTGCAGAACGGGTGGACGGTGCCGGGCGTCAGCGTCATGGCGAGCCCGACCGCCGCCGACCCCGCCAACATCGACAACCTGCTCGCGACCACCGCATCCGGTGTCACGGGCGACGGCTGCGTGTCCGACGGCATCTCCGACTACGCGGACGGCTACCACACCGGCAAGTACGAGTACTTCACCGGATGCGGGTCCACCGACGCCGACTATGTGGCGATCGCCGCGATCGCCGACGACGGCAGCTACCTCATCTACGTGCTCATCCAGGCCCTCACCGACGACGACCTCGCCGCCGTCGACCGCATCGTCAGCAGCTTCATCGCAGGCTTCTGATCCCGACCGGGCGCCGCCCGGCCCCCCCACGGGCGGCGCTCACCACCCACCGCAACCACCAACGAAAGGACCACGTCATGTCCGCACGTGATCGTCTCTGGCCCCTCTGGGGTGCCGCCGCCGGCCTCGCCGGCCTCACCGCCACCATCGTCTTCGACACCCGGCCCACCAGCGAGATGGAGGCCGCCGAACGCGGCGAGGACTTCCTCGTCACCCCCGACGTCATGGACGAGCTCACCCGGATGCCGAACTACCTCGGCTTCCTGTTCGGGTTCGCCGCCGTCGCCCTGCTCGTGGTCTTCGCGGGCGCCTGGCGCTCGCGCGTCGAGCAGCAGCATCCGCGTTCGATCGCCGCCTCGGTGGTCAGCGGAGGGGCGCTCGTCACCGCGGCGGGCCTCGCCCTCGGCTACGGCTGGAAGGGCGCCCTCGCCAACTACGGCTACGACGGGCCCGAGTCGGGCCTCTACGGCGACCAGGGCCTGTTCGTGTACTTCATCCTCACCGACTTCGGCCCCTACATCCCGTGGGTCGGTGTGCTCGTCTCGTTCGCCGGGATCGCGTGGATGGCGTGGGCGGAGCGGCTCGTCTCGCGGGTGCTCGGCACCCTCACCGCGCTCTACGTCGTCTTCATCGTCGGCGCGTTCATCGTGATGGGCGTCCCCGGACTCGCAGGGCCGCTCTCGGGCGCCTGGCTGGCAATCGTGGGCATCTGGCTCGCCGTCGGCCGCAGCCGGGTGACGCTGCGCCCCCTCACCGTCGCGGCCCGAGAACCGCGGGATGCCGCGCCCGCCACGGCCCCGTGACATGGAGGATCCCGGCACTCGGCGCGAGCTGCGTCGCCGTCGCGGTCGCACTCAGCGGCTGCGGCGACGACCGGGCGATGCCGGTGCCGGCGGGAACCCCCACCCCCACCCCCGACACCGCGCAGACCGAACCGCCGGAGCAGATCGACCCCCGCTGTCTCGCCTCCTATCCCGACGACGCCGTGCTGATCTACGAGGGCGTCATCGAAGTGCGGCCGTTCGGGTTCCCCTCGGCGCCCGACTTCGCGGTGCTCTGCTGGGTGCAGATCGAGTCGCCGGTTGAGCAGATCGGCTACTACGCGATGACGAACTACACCTCCTTCGACAAGGTGCTCTGGTACTACGAGCACGCCTTCCCGGGCGGCCAGCACGGCCGCGCCGCCACCGCCGACGGCGAGATCCTCACCGGCGTCTTCGGCGAATCGTCCTACTTCATCAACACGGACGGCACCAACCGCTACTACATCGACTGGGCGATCGACGGCCAGTACGACTACGACGAATGACCCACGAAAGGACCCCCCGACCATGAACACGACCCTTCCCCCGCGCGCCCGCGCCAACCGGGTGCTGCAGCTCGCCATCCTCGGAGGAACCGTCGCCCTCGCGCTCGCCGCGTGCACGCCCACCGCGGGCCCCGCGGTCTCCGGGCCCGCCGGCGGCGACCCGATGCCGGTCGACGGGCCTCCCGCGAGCAGCGACTGCCTGGCGGCGTTCCCCGACAACCAGATGGGCGCCGACCTCGCATCCACCCCCACCGTGCCCTCCGACTGGCCGGAGCCGAGCGGCGTCGAACTGTGCGTCGCCATGCAGACGAGCGAGGACACCGCCGTGCTGCAGTACGTGACGACGCTCGAGCCGGAGGCGGTGCTCGACGCGTGGGAGCCGCTGCTCGGCGGGTACGCGCTCGAGCGCAGCCCCGGCATCGGCGACTTGCCGATCCTCAACGCGACGGGGGGCGACCTCGAGTTCGCCATCCAGACCGTCGAGGACGGCACCGTGCTCGTGGCCTTCCAGGCGGGCGCGGCCTGAGGGGTGTGGGCGGCCCCACTTAGACTGGGGCCGCCTGCACGTCACGCGCCGTCGAGAGGCGTCCTCTTCTTCCGTCTCTGCACGGGAGGCACATCCAGAGTCGGCACAGCTCGGAGCATGAACTTGTCGAAGTCCGGAACCGTGAACGCCGCGTAGCCGTGCTCCGGCGTGTACAGGAGGCCCATCTCGATGAGTTCGGCCCGAGTCGGCCCGAGTTGCGTGGAATCGCGGTCGAGAAGTCGGGCGACGTCGGCCGCCTTCTGGGGGTGCGGACCGAGCTGTGCCATCGCCCTCATGTAGGCGGTCTGGAGAGGTGTCGCGCGGTCGAGGCGCACGCGGAAGAAGGAGCTGTCGAGTTTCGCGTCATACGCCTCGCGAGCGAGTCCGATGTCGGCTCGTGTGATCCGGTGGCCCGACGCGATGGTCCACACCTGATACCCCAGCTCTTGGATGAAGTACGGATAGCCGCGGGTGATCTCGACGGCGAGGTCGACCGCGTCATCATCGAAGACGGCACCCTCGGCCCGGGCCGGCTCGACGAGGGCCTTGCGGGCATCCTCTCCTTCGAGCGAGTCGATCTTGGGGAACTTGAAGAGTCGCTCCGCATAGGACTTCGCGTCACCCGCGAGCTCAGCGATCTGCGGGAGACCCGCGCCGACGAACGTCACCGGAAGACTGCGCTGGACGGTCTTGTGTATCGACTGGATCAGTGCCTCGAGTTGTGTGGTGGGCAGGAACTGGACCTCGTCGATGAGGACGACCACGCCGGTGCCGCCCTCCTTGGCCGCCTCGCCGATCGCGACGAGGACGTCGGTCAGGTCCATGGCCAGATCGCCGTGATCGGCGAGTCCCTCTGCGGGTGGGACGTCCCACGACATCGACCAGGCCCCCTGCTGATCGACGGACACGGCGAAGGCGCTCAGCGCTTCGGCAGCACGCCTGCCGCGTTCCGTCCACCGCGCCCGGGGGGACACCCGAAGGAGGGCGGACTTGAGCTGGGAGAACATCGTCTGCCGGAAGCGGCTGTCGTCGTGTTTGCTCGCCTCGAGTTCGATCACTTCCCAGTTCTCGGCGATGGCGATCTGCACGAATCGGTTGAGAAGTACCGTCTTCCCGACGCCGCGGAGGCCGGTGATGATCATCGACTGCTCGGTACGTCCGCGCGAAAGCCGCCGGAGGAGCACCTCGAACGCGACGGTCTGATCGTCACGTCCTATCAGCGCCTCCGGGGACGCCCCGGCGTTGGGAGTGTACGGATTGTCGATGTTGTCCATCACGACAGCTTAGGGGCTTTAGTAGAGTTTACTGGAATCACATAAAGTGATCTAAGAGCGCAAAGGGTCTGAACGCGCGACGTCCGCGGCCCCACTTAGACTGGGGCCGCCATGACCTTCCTTCTCGACGGATTCGACACCGATCCGGGTGAACCCGGCGCGTCCGCGCCCGCCGTCGACGAAGCCCTGCTCGCGGGGCTCAACCCGCAGCAGCGCGAGGCGGTCCTGCACCGCGGCCCCGCCCTGCTCATCGTCGCGGGGGCCGGCTCGGGCAAGACGAGCGTGCTCACCCGACGCATCGCGAGCCTCATCTCCACGCGCGAGGCTTGGCCCAGTCAGATCCTCGCCATCACCTTCACCAACAAGGCCGCCAACGAGATGCGCGAACGCGTGCAGCAGCTCGTCGGGGGTGCGGCCGAGGGCATGTGGATCTCCACGTTCCACTCCTCGTGCGTGCGCATCCTGAGGCGTCAGGCCGAGGCCATGGGCCTCAAGCAGGCGTTCACCATCTACGACTCCGCCGACTCGCGGGCGCTGCTCAAGCGCATCATCAAGGAGCTCGAGGTCGACACCCTCGGGCTCACCGTGCCGAGCGTCGCCGGCAAGATCTCGAAGCTGAAGAACGAGCTCGCCGACGTCGAGTCGTACGCGCGCGGGGTCAACGCGAACGACCCCGCCGACGTCGCCTTCCTCGAGGTGTTCCGCCGCTACACCGAGGGCCTGCGCCGCGCCAACGCGCTCGACTTCGACGACCTCATCGCCGAGACCGTGCACCTGTTCCGCGCCTTCCCCGAGGTGGCGGCGCTCTACCAGCGGCGTTTCCGGCACGTGCTCGTCGACGAGTACCAAGACACCAACCACGCGCAGTACGCCCTCATCCGCGAGCTGACCCGGCCGATCAAGCCCGAGCACGTTCCCGCCGACACCCGCATGCGGGTGGATGCCACGGGCGGCATCCCGGGCGCCTCCCTCACCGTCGTCGGCGACTCCGACCAGTCGATCTACGCCTTCCGCGGCGCCGACATCCGCAACATCGTCGAGTTCGAGCGCGACTAC